>ENA-ORXR01000859-ORXR01000859.1-marine-metagenome-genome-assembly--contig:-NODE-859-length-36657-cov-3.088573_pt1 | contig 36657 bp, 30 predicted proteins | sample MGYA00237866_ERZ511479 | MGnify/ENA metagenome assembly ERZ511479
TGGCTGGCGGTAAAAAACAGCGCGAGTCCGTGTTTGCGTTGTTGAAGTCGTTACGAACATTGCGTGAAGACTATGGCCGCGTATATGTGAATTTCGGGCAACCCATTGCGTTGAACACTCTGCTTGATCAGCATCAGCCCGATTGGCGATCTTTGCCGGTAGCTGATGATCGACCTGCCTGGATCAAACCCGTGATCGACGATCTGGGCACACTGATCATGCGCTCCATTAATGAGGCAGCCAGTGTTACGCCCATTAGTCTTCTGGCCACCACACTGCTTGCCACACCCAACGGCTGTATCAGTCGTCAGGAACTCATGCAGCAGATAGATCTGTATCAGATGCTGCTCAAGGCAACCCACCTTGGCTCGATGGTCGTCGTTCCGGAGATCGACGCGGCCGAATTGATTGAACATGGCACGCGACTGCAATTCATCGAAACGCAAGCCGATGCGATTGGTCCCATGATAAGCCTGAGACGTGGTCAGGCATCACCCATGACCTATTTTCGCAACAACATACTTCACCTGCTAACGCTCCCCTCTCTGGTGGCAGCCGCATTCACCAACAATCGTACACGCTCCAATCAGGATCTGCGAAAACTGGTCAGATTGACGTTTCCCTTTCTTCAAGGTGAGCTCTTTCTCAACACGGACGTTGACGACCACACTATCGATCAGTCGGTGGATGCACTCAGGATCGCTGGACTGTTATCGGAAGAGAACGACACGTGGCGCCGGGCACCGGTTAGTTCCTCTGAAGCCGTCTCGCTGATGCGGCTGGCGCAAGTGGTCACACCGGCACTGGAACGGTACTATCTGTTTGCCTGCGTTCTGGCCAAAGCGCCCGGCGGTTCAGTAGATCGAGAGTGTTTAGCGATGCGTTGCGAAAACAGTGCTGCACGTCTTGCCAGAACCCACGGCAAGCAAGCAGGCGATCTTTACGACAAGCACCTGCATCAGGCCTTCATAGAAAACCTGATAAAGCAGGAGTATCTGGAAGAGCATGACAACACTCTCAGGCCCACTGTGACCATGTTGAACATGGAAACCGAGGCTCGCACACTACTGGGAGAACAGGTACGTCAGGCTATTATCAACGCGGCGGTAGCAGCCACAGAATCGTCACCTGACGACACGTCTGCCATGGTTATTTGACAAGTTTCAGGCGAACCTGATTCATCATTTTTGCGTAACCTGCACCACTGTTTGCGGGTACGGTAAATGCAGGGGGTAGGGTCTTGTTATCCAACTCGCACACGTGAAAATCAAAAACTGTGCGACGAGCTTGTATCCTGAGAGGTAGAAATGTCTGTATTTTTTCGCGTTGTTCCTGTGATGGTTGCGATCTGCGCCTGCAGTTCAACTGCCCTGGCCAGCGATGCAAGATCCATTGCGTTGGGTGGCTCAGCAATTGCCAACGGACAAGGCGTCCATGGTGCGATGGAAAATCCGGCCTCCATGATGGCCATGCAACGCGCTGCTCAGACTATCCACTTTCGTATTGGCGTTGCAGGTGAGATTCGCGACACCGGCGCAGCCATCGATACCCTGACAGACGATGACAACAAAGGGCTCATCAATGATATCGAAAGCGAAGTCGATATCATCAGTAACAAGCAGGTTCAGTGTAATCCCCTGTTCGGTGCTGATGATGACGTTTGTGTCGACGGTACTCAACCTCTGTCCGATCTGGCTAGTCAATTACTGGAAGTCATTGATGTTGTTGATGATGAAACCCTTGATATTCAGGCATCAGCTGACTTCGGGATGGCATTCACCAAACCGGCGTATCCGGTCGCAGTAAACCTTCGAGTCATGGGTACCGGTGCAGGCACACCTGAAATTGCAGAAAACGATCTGGACTACATCCGCGAGTTCGCCAATTTGCTCGACAACGACACGTTAACGCTGGATGAAGCACGAAACTCTACCTATCTGGAGGCTAGCGAGCTGGGAATTCCACTTGGCGTTCAGCAACCTGAAGACGTCCTTCAGTCGGAAGGCAATGGTAACGCGCTGATACGAACACAGTTAAGTGTCGGTATTGCCAGGACGTTTGTCGTAAAAGGTATCGATATTGATACTGGCATTACGCCCAAGTTCTCGTCAATGCTAGCTTACAATCTGGATGTCAGCGTCGTCGACGAGTTCGTCGATGGCTCCGATCCCATTGCTGATCGTTTTGAAGACAGCGAAGTGTCAGAGAACTCTTTCACTTTCGATATCGGTGCGTCGATGGCTGTAAAAAAATTGCCCATTCGAGTCGCTGCCGTATTGCGTAACGTCGTGCCTGAATCCATCAAAACCGACGATGGTTTCGAATTTGAAACCACACCACAACTGATTATAGGCGGTCTGTATCAAAGAGGCATGCTGAGCGTTACGGGAGATCTTGCATTGAACGAAGCCAAAGTGGATAACTTTGAAACACAGAAAATTGCGCTGGGGGTTGAATTTGGAACGCGCAAGATGGCTATTCGAGGTGGCATCAGCACCGATGCATCTCGCTCTAAAGACAGTACTGCATTGAGTCTGGGCTTTGGTCTGGGACCTCTGCAATTCGGCGGCAGACTCAGCGGCACTGATTCGCTGGAAGCCGGCGCTCAGTTGTCCTACAGCTTCATGTAAGGTTACTGGCCTCGTGTAGTGTGCCCTGCTAAACGTTCAAACGTTTAGCAGGGCACACTACACAAGACCGCGGAGCGGTCGCCGTATGGTGGCACGTGCCTGACGTTGGCTTTGCGCACTCAGTCCACTCGACTCCAGACGTCTGGACCAATCTCGAGCCTTGAAACCTGAGGGACTGAGCACACCTATTGCGTTCTCATAGGTGGGTAGCATCCAGCGATATCCGCAGCTAAAGCCACTATCGCCAAGCACCGGAATTGCCTGTTTAAGCTCACGTGAATCCACGCAATTTACGACTAGCGTTCCATTCAGCTGCAGATGCTGATAGAGGCAGGAGGTCCACAAAGGCGCTAACTCACAGGCTCTCAGAGGCTCGCCCTCGCTATGACCAAACAGGTCATCAATAATCATATCGAACGGTGGTCCCTGATAGTTAGCTAACCAGCGAATAGCATCAGCATGAATCAGAGACACTCTTGCATCGTCAACGCCGAACCAGCGGGTTGCAATGGATAGGTGCTGTTCATCAATTTCGACGGCTGTCAGCGTTATGAAATCGACGAGCTGCTGCAACTGACGAATCACGGCCCCTCCCCCGACACCCAGTAACAGTATTCGCTGGGTGTCCTGTTCGGGGCGGTAGAACACCGGCAGGCTCAGACAATCCCATACGCCACCGGCAAATGGTTTATCTGGATTCCACTGGCTGTGGAAAACACGATTGCTGTAGAGCCTTATCGACGCTCCTGATTGCCGGACACTATAATGGGTGTCTTGAGTTTGGTGTTCCCATAGCACGCTCACTGGAGACTACCTGCTCTTGGCTCTTGCATCGACCGCAGTCGTACCATGCCCGAATCCTGTGCTAAACAATCGCATCGTTATCTCGAGACTCGACAGTTTGTCAGGATTGTTCCATGACAGTTAATTTTGCCTGCATGAAATCCCGATGCTTTACGTAGAGTAAATCGCACAGTTTACGGATGGTGTACTCCTCATAGCCATCAACGTTACCGTCAGCAAACGCAATTCGCCACATCTGTTCCACAAGAGCCCGCTTGTCCTGCTGACTGAAATTCTCATTCACGAGTTGCACGTGCTGATACAAAGAGACGGCATGGTCAGCGTCCGCAAGCGCCTCTGCTACCAGATCATCTATTTCAGTGGCAGACAGGTTAGAGGACTGCTTTAATGCGTTCACTACAGCGAGTCGTTCGGTTGGCTCGATGTCGTGGTCAGCTCTGGCAATCTCTACCAGCAGCAAAGCGGTAACACGTTCTATATCGAGTGACTCAACGGCGGCTGTTCCAGCAGGGTCCAGTGCCGCAGATATTTTGCTGACAAGCTGACTCAACATCTCATTGTCCGTGCATTAGTGTGGGTATTTGCTTGAGTGCTTTGGATGGTGTCGGGTCACGTACTGCATCAATGGGCGTGACTCAGACGCTCCATCTCAAGTTGCTTGAACTCTGCCTGGCGTGCGTCGGCTGCCGTCATCTGTTGAAGACTTCTGCCTCTCAATGATGCATCAGTCACGTTGCCACCGTCCCGGTTTGTACACCAGTCTACGCCGGGCGTCATGGGTTCACTAAATCCTGAGTCTGTAGCAAAAAATTGCTCGAACTCATCGCTGGAACCATAAATTGATTCGAATACCCATCTGACACGCGGGATAACCAGTGAATCTGCCATACGATTGCGAGAGCCCCAACCAACGGTCAACTCGGAACACGCGTAATCCGTCTCGTCTACCGGTTTCTGAACGTAGGCAATATGATAATCATGCCCGAAATTGAATTTCATCATCGAAATCGCAAACAACGTAGCGAAATCCTCCCGGGTCGTACTGTATCCGTAGTACCTGATGGCTCCATCGTTTGCCATCTCTGCGCCCACGTCAGAAGGTGTCAGAGATTTCTGCGCCTCGGTGGCATCCTCTCCTTTGAAACTGACCTGACCAAGCCTGTACATTGTGTTCGAATAAAGAGGCAAATCGTTCACGAGTCTTTCCGATAGAAAGAATCGGCGGTTCCTGTTCAGCGCTGAATTAGGTGTTCTGGTTTCATCCAGCGTCGCCACGCTGGCTGCAGGCAGATAATCTACTGCATGAGCAAGCTCGTGATAGAGCAATCGATACATCGGGAATTTTATATCGTCGAGCGTCCGCTCCTCAGTATCGGTCAGATTGAAATAGGTAATGGCGGGTTTGTCGCCATCGCGCAGCGTACCAAAAGACCAGAACTGTAAATCTGCTCCGAAACCACTGCGGTAATCTTCTTCTATCGATACATTGGCCTTCTCGGCCACGCTCAGCCAGAGGCTTTCTGGATCCAGCTGAATGGCACCTGTGCCTGTCCAATAATTGGAGGGCCGGATTTTACTGCCTATGCTAATCGAGGTTATTGAGCCGAACAGTGGAATCATATTGTCGGGAGCTGCATCAATCAGCGCTTCAAAACGCTCCCCCATCCAGTTGTGAGTGACCAGCAAACGGTCCATCACATCCGACCGGCTAACTGTAGTGGCGACCTGCCCGATGAATGGCAGGGTACTCAGAGTGCAGGCATCGTCCGCTGATTCGATCAAAGCGCAGTCTTTGAGCACGTTGGCGTGAGGGCTGGTGGAGCGATAAGCAAAGAGCTCATCGTCCTCTCGTATGTCTTGGCGTTGTACTTCATCATCGATGACAACCGGAGGCCCGGGGTTTACGATCGGTCCGGGAGTGGGGTCGTCATCCTTCGGTATTCCAGACGATGATCCGCCACAAGCTGACAGGATCAATGAGGAAACAACCACAAACGCAAGAGTACTAACGGAAATTTTCAACACCCACTGAACTCCCTTTCAAAAGATTACAGTTCCACTCTAACGCATTTGTATCTCAGCTCGCCGATTAAGAGTACGGCCATTCTCGGTATTATTATTACTAATGGGACGGGTTTCACCGTACCCCATCGTCGTTATCCGATTCCGGTCGATGCCTCGGCCCACCAGATAGTTGGCTACCACTTCTGCACGGCGGACAGACAGACTCATGTTATATTGCTCCGGCGCTATCCAGTCGGTGTGCCCATTAACGAAGAATGTCCGATCGTCGTTCTTGACAGCAGCAGCAAAGGTATCCAGCTTCTGCCGGGCATCGGCAGTCAGCTCCGAGAGATCAAACTGGAAATAGAGGTAGGGTGGAACCAGTGGTGCGGCTGTCTGGACCGGTGGCGCTACAGGCGCCTTAGGCTCGACGGTCGCAACCGCTGCGGGCACAATTGCCGCAGGCACCGCCACTTCGCCAAAACGCTTGAGGACACCAACATTCAAATACTTGGCATCCGTATCCATACTCATGAGTTCGGTTCGCAGTGCAAACCCGTTTTGAAAGCCGTATTCAAGACCAACACCGAATGCTGCGTGCGACGGATAGTCTCGCAGGTATGTGACCTGCTCGGAATCATTGCGCATGTGTCCAAGCCCAGCTCGCCCATACAAGGACAACCCTTCACGACGAAACAATCCGTTCGTGTCCCCATCACCCAGGCTGAACCCGCTCTGTGTGTTGAACACATAACCGAGAAGACTCAGGCCAAAAACCTGATAAACAACCGTGCCAGCGGCTGCACCTAGAAAATCAATGTCGGCTTCACCCAGATCGGCGACGTAACCTTCAACGGTCAGAAATCTATTGAGGTCGTATCCGATACCGAGATGACCACCAGTAGAGCTGTTCTCACTAATCGTCAGTGCCTCTGAAGGTGACTCGGGCTCCACCTGAGTTACGCCAACACCACCATTGATATAGAGGCGTTTGAAGAACTTTGTGCTGCCTGAATTCTCTTCCGCATTGGCAACGCTTCCGCTGGTTAGTGCAACAACCACCGCTGTGACAAGCGGAATGACTATTGACTTCGCAGCGGCGTTATTCAATTTTTGCACGTTGGCAATAAAGCGGCGATTTCTCATTGCTTTGCTCCCGTAGGCAGCTTGCCTGCGCGTTGTTGTGCTACCGCAGGATTTGAACGTCTTCGACTCCAGACACCCATCATTAGAGCCAGGATGCCTGGCAAAGATAGCTGACCAATACCGGATCCGTTCACACCGGTCTGCAAGGTCAGATCCGAACAACCGCATTCGGCAAAGTCATTAACTCTGTTACCGTTGAGATCACTGAATCGAGTGACGTCCACGTTCACGGTGCCTGTCTGACGGGTTCCATCGGCGTCTTCAACAACGTACATAAACGTGTCCGGACCATAGAAACCAAAGTTGGGCGTATAGACAATCTGGCCATTCACAATCGTTATTGTGGCATTCGGCGAATCGGAAACACTTACCAGAGTGAGTCCGCCACCAGCGGCATCGATATCGTTGGCTAATACATCAAAGGTATCCGACGCACCCTGATTGATAACAAAGTCGTCATCGACAGCCGTTGTCACCTTATTGTTGTTTGGACCATCGTCTTCAGTTCCGTCGGTGCTACCGGCTGTCGAGCCTCCAGCATCCGTGGCTCCCGCATCAGCGCCACCAGCGTCTGCGGTGCCTGCATCGGCACCACCGGCATCCGTGGCTCCTGCATCGGCACCACCGGCATCCGTGGCTCCTGCATCGGCACCACCGGCATCGGCACCACCGGCATCAGCGGTGCCTGCATCGGCACCACCATCTGAACCACCTGCAGTAGCGCCTCCGGAAATACCATCGGTTGTACCAGAGCCAGTGCCATCCGGACCACCTCCGGTAGCACCATCAGCGGTGCCACCATCACCACCACCAGCGTCAGTTTCACCGTCGTCGAAGGTTCCATCAGCACCACCATCGGCACCACCATTCCCGTTAGGGTTTACAAACGGAAAGTAGGCAGGCTCTGGATCCATGCCAGAAACGATCAAAGCAACAGGGTTGCTACCCGGCGCACTGACGAGTCCGGGTGGAAGTTCCGGATCAGTTTCATCCATTATTACCAGGTAGTTGCCGTCGGGCAGGCCTGGCAGCAGGAAATTACCGTTGATATCCGTATTGATGGAATCACCCAGGCTTTTGTCGGTGTCCGCATCGAGGATGCCATTACCATTCACATCTTCGTAGAGGGTTATGCTGATATCGCTGATACCCGCTTCATCGTCATCAGTCACGCCGTTACCGTTGGTGTCGTTGAAAACAGCCCCGGTGCTCACCGTAACCGAATCGGCGATAAAGTAACCTGACAGGCCGCCATAGACGTCAGCGTCGTCTCCCAGAACAATATTGTCGTCTGACGTGTCGTCTGGAAATGTTGAAGGATCAATCGGATTATGCCCTACCGCAACGTCTACATCATCGGCAAAAAACGAGAATCCGTAGTACCGCTGACCTGCATTCAGGCCTAGATCATTCACGGAGATGAATGCCATACCAACCGATTCCACTGAGCGCTCTGTCTCTACAGGGAAGCTCTGCGGCTCATTGAAATCATTTTGCAGGAATGAATAGGCGTGCTGAATATCTGTAATGCCGTAACACAGCGCAGGATCTGAACAACCGTTGGGTCTGACCAGCTGTAGAGGTCCGTAAGCAGCTGGTTGTCCCAGCACGTCAAGCTCGAGGATTGCCGCGATTTTGACAGGGTTGTTACTGGATTTCTCAGACGCTACGTGTCCAGCCAGCGCCATGGCCTGTGCACTGAAAGGTGCCAGTACCCCGTAGTCAAATACGTAGTCCAGTCGTTCTATGTTTTTCGCATCGGGCAATTTGTTGGAAAACAGATCAACTGCGCCTCGATTCAGTACGCGGCTGGCAAGCATACTCGCCAGATCGCAGTTGCCAGTACCCGAACCATCACTGGGATAGTCCGCAGCGAATGTACGCTGCGACTCACCATCTGACAGTCGTTCAACAAAGATACCGCAAGGCTCACCAGTGGTTAAACCCACGATATCGTCGCGCATGAGCTCCACACGGTTTGCCGACGTCGCGTAGGTATACGCGTGGCCATCGGTAGTGGCGAAGCCTTCCATTATCTGATTAAGGCCCATACCCCACCGGTACTCAACACCATCAGCGGTATAGGTAAAAGCAGTAGCCGGCTGCGTGCTGGTCTGGATGCTGGTGACCTGCCCGGAAGCGAAGCTGGTGCCCGTGGCCGCAAGCCCGATTACAACGCTGGCGACAGTGCTTTTCAATGCCACTGCTGATACTGCTGTAAATCTGTTCAAGACTGAATCCGTCATGATTTCTCCGCGAGAGTCGTTCAATTGCACCGCTTACCCTTAAAGTAATAGTGCATTTTCAAAAGATCGGTGATTATCTCGCTATGCAAGTTACCTGACGCCTGGTCGGGAAAACTTGACATTGTCATGTTATTGACGTCGATAATACCGTTACGCCGCTATTTTACCTTGCACAACTGCAATAAAGCGGTACCACTTTGTTGATTACACGGGTGTCAGGTGGGTAGGATTACCAAAAATGTGCAGCTGAGCGTACTGTATGAGGATTATCGTCTTGGCATCCTCGATCCTACCCTGCATAACCCATTCAAACGCCTGCTGTAAATTCACCACAACTACCTCGATGTCCTCACCCTCTTCTTCTAGACCACCACCAGTGCCCGGGCGCTGATCGCTGTCAAACGGCGCTGCGTAATAATGGAGTTGTTCGGTGACAGAACCTGGAGTTGCATAGGCCTTGAATAGAAACGTTGGCTCACCAATCAAGAAGCCTGTCTCCTGCTCTGTCTCTGCCTGTATGGTCTGTGCAGGATCGTCGCCTTCGATGATTCCTGCCGGAACTTCCAGTAAAAAACCATCTCCCCCCAAACTCCAGGCAGCAAAACGGAATTGCCGAGTCAAGACGATTTCATTGCTGGCAAGGTTATACAAAAGAATCGCAGCGCCATGTCCACGGTGGTAAATCTCGCGTTTCTGCCGCTGCCACTCACCATCGCTTCGCAGATAATCAAACTTTACAGATTCCAGCCGAGCCCATTGATCAGACAATACTTCACGCTGATGTACTCGTATGCGCTCAGAGCTTGTTCGAGGTTCGGCTTTCGGAGTGTTTGGCATGCGTGTACGATTCGCTGTTTCCTGTGAACAGTCTCTCATCGTACGCTGTTACAGGGTATTACAGATTGAATCTGTTTCGATCTGCAGTGCCCCGTGGCTATGCCTCGTTACTCTTGGCCCATCAATAGCATGAGCGTCAATACTCACCGCGCACAAGTTCAGATGAACCCTGCACAGGACATCACCTGAATAATTGATCATCTTGCACGCGAAGGGGCTAATTATGACCACGTGTATTCCATTTCAGATCAACCACTGGGGTTGTCTCATTGCGGTAGGAAAATTCCGACTTAAAAAGAGCGCCTATCTGACGCTTAATCCGATTGAGCCTGCCTGCGGTATTGCACATACTGTTTTCTGTTCACGGAAGAACACAAAGACGGAGAGGCAACGGATTGACTGCCACTATCAACCAGGGAAGCGAACCACACACATTCGCAGGTTGGCTCCGTCGATACCCATTGCAAGGAAGCATACCCCCGGCCAGGATGGCCGGGGTTTTCTCAACTAGCGCCGACCCAGTAGTAAACGACGGCTTGCAGCCCACCATTCCCGGATGGCTGTGACCGGAGATCGTGTTAGCGAATCAAACAGGCGCAGAGTCATCAACCATGCGCCCAGCGCCAATCCCTGTCGTTGCCGATCTTTGATTGGAGAGGAAAGCTGTGGCGTCCGAACCCTGCCGCCAGTGATCATGGTGGCAAGCGGGGGGGCGACTTTAGCAGCGATCTTGACGATGCATACGGCAATAGCCATCGCCGTAATCGGGGCAGCCAGGAACCAGACAAAAAATACGGGTGAAGAGCGATCACCAAACACCGGCTGCCAAAGGCCGAAGTACAACAGCGTAAGCATCAGATAGTGACTACAGAAAGCAGCAAACAGATAAGGTGAGAATTTCAGGATCAGTGACTGGAATCGGCCCCCCATGAACATGGGAATCAGCGTCCAGATGGCCAGAGAACCAAACAGGCGACTCACGGGATACAGCACGAATTCCTTGAAATCCATGCCTTGAGTGTCAAAGGTTTGGACTAAACCAGCGGCAGCCCCGCCGTTTACCATCATGATGAGTGCAGTAGCCACGACCGCCAGCGCGATGAATACAGGGCCATACTGATCCAGCGCTTTCAGATTCACCTGCCGAACTGCCAGTAGCAGACCAATAGTGAAGGCGAACAGAATCAGTGGTCTGAGAATGACAATTGAATTCTGATCGTGGCTGAAAAGGTAGAAGAGCGCCAACATGGGTAGCAAGACCCAGGGCATACGCTGTACAGCGATTAACAACACCGGTGAGAGCAGGATACAGACGAACAGGTCTCTTAAAAATGCCAGATGCATGGTTGCACCGAGCGGCATTTCGGTAAAAAAGAACACAAAGTTCAATACATCCAGCAGCGAATTGGCGCTTGCCAGAAAGGTGGGTCTGATCAGTGAGACACCCAGATAAACGACGCAGGTCAGGACACCCCAGAACACCATTGGCGTCACGATGGACTCGAACCTTTTCTTGTATAGACCTTTCACTGTGGCACCACTGCGCGCCAACGCCGTCGCCGCCAGGTATCCGGAAACTATACTCAATAATGCGGCACTGGCTCGCCCGGGACCTTCGACCAGAAAACCTTCCAGAAAAAAACTGAGACTAGCGGTGTTGAACGAATAGATCGGGGTACCCGACAGCCCATCAGGAACGTGCACGAAGATCATCCCGAGCACACACAACATGCGCGCCATCGAGATGCGATCTTTCGTATCCTGTTGAATTTGTGTTTCCGGTTCCGACATACGTCCGTATTCAATCTGCCTTGCGACTTAAGATAATAGAAGAGGAAAGTAGCGACGGGGTGAACGTTTGATGACAAAGTGTGGCATTTAGCTGACAACCCGGACAGCAAAGGATTTTACTGACCAGCCCACTTCGCCAGCTACACGCGGGGTGCCGCACTACATTTAACTTGGACAATCATACACTTAGATGAAATATAAATCCTGATGCCGGCTCCCCCACTCACCCACCACGACATCCTCCGTCTCGCGAGTCCGCTGAGCAGCCGAGGATTGAGTGTCGACATGGCTCGCTCTGACCGATCGGAGCGATATATTGAATTCAAGGCGCAACAGAGCTTTTCCCCCCTGATCAGCTGCGTCCATTCCGTACAGCTCGGCACCGAACGCAGGCACCAGCTTTCCCGTGTACTGATACATGCCAGTGGCCTTGTCGCAACGCTTGAGGCAGCCACGACGGATCTGGAAAAAACACTCGACGCTTTCGACACGATCCCACAGGAACACCAGATGCAGTGTCAGGATGGGCTACTCATTGCGTTGAGTTACTCGTTGAGATCCATTCGTGAAGATCACGACAATAATGTCGAAACCCGTTTGCAGTATGCCTGCTGCCATGCCGGTGGACTGGAACTTCGCGTTGACACCAGTACCGGTGGTGCCATGCCAGCTGATGTTCGAGTCATTCTCGGCAGACAGATTGCAGCCTACTTACCAGAGAAACTGGCCAGTGGAGAGGATCTACCCCTCTTGCATCGCGCTGCCAGACGCAACGCTACGGATGTTCACAACGCTGTTACGGTGAAGCCGCAAGTGGACATTGATGTCGCTAACCACTCTCCGACAGTTACCAGACTCCCGGAAGACTTCCTGGCGGTCCTCGGCGCGCAGTGGCGCCCTTTACGATATCAGGGCGATCACTGGAAAGGCGTACTGAGAACACTGGGCAGTGAGCCGTCCCGTACGCCGCGCGCCGAAAAATATGTCCTGCAAGCTGTTGAGCACCTGCACCAAAGCCTGCACGAGGCGCCTGCGAACTATCACGAGCGCCTACACAGAGAAAGATGGAAAGTCTACTTCAGACGACTGCAGCCGCTGATGGTATTTCTCGCCATACTGGCGATGATGCCGTTGAGTTGGCTTCTCGTTTCTCGCGGCGAGATGGCGATGCATCCACTGGCACTGGGACTGACACCGCTACTCATGGTAGGCGTTGTGGTCATCACAGCCAGAGAAATTCCTGTTATGGAAATTCCTGCAAAACCTGCACCGATACCCGATCATTACTGGGCAACTGGAACTGGCAAAATCGACACATGAATGCAACACCTTTGAATATCCCATCAGTTGCGGTAGACACCGTCCGCACGGCGCTGCTGGCTCAATTCCGGGATGACACACTGCGTTCACGGGCAACCATGCTGTGGGGCACACGAGGTGTGGGCAAATCATCCGTGGTCAATCAGGTGGCAACGGAAGCTGGTGTTCCGCTAGTTGATTTACGCCTGACCACTATCGAACCGGTCGATCTACGCGGCGCTCTGTTTGCCGATGATGAGCTTAAGAAAACTGTCTGGTTTGCCCCTGAGTTTCTGCCCACAGCCGATCAGCCCGCTGGCATTCTGTTTCTCGATGAGCTAACTGCTGCGGATCAGCGTCTGCAAACATCAGCGTATTCGCTTATTCTTGATCGTCGCGTAGGGGATTATCGCTTACCGGATGGATGGATGATCGTGGCCGCGGGCAACGCAGCCTTTCACGGTGCGGTCAGTCATGATATGGGAACAGCATTGGCGGATCGTATGTTCCACTTTCATGTGCAAAGTGTTCTCAATGCATTCCTGGACTATGCATTGAAAAACGCACTGGCGCCGGAAGTCATGGCGTACTTGCAAGTCAGACCAGACAAACTAGACGATACAGCCACCCAATTGGCGCAGGATCATCTGACAGGTGCCAGTCCGCGCGGTTGGGAAGATGTATCACGGATACTGCAATCAGCGCTGGATGAACCGCTTAAAAAGATCTACATACAAGGACGAATAGGTGCTGCAAACGCCGCTGAATTTATTGCCGCTATTCGCGAAATACAATCTGGTACCAACGTTCGAGAATTACTGGAAGCTAACGCAGGGCCTGAAACCGCCGCCCTGCTCCCCTCAACGCTCGATGGTCTCTATGGCCTTGTCTATGGCCTGGCCTCAGCGGTTACCGACTCTGCTCGTATACATCGCACGCTGGAAATCGTTGAGCAGTTCACTGACATGAAAGGCACCCTACCAGTGCGTGAGTCACAGACGCTTGCCATGGAGCTGATACTGAAGAACACACTGGAAGCAGGCAACGATGATGTCGTCATCAGCAGCCCTGCCTGGCTACGTTATAACGAGCAACATGCTGATACAGGTCTCTGATACGTTCAATGAGCACTGACTACCAGATTTCGGCACAGGGACATCGTGGCACACGCGCCATTCAACGTCTGGTTGAATATGCACCGGCCAGTGGCGGTCTTGCGTTGTGGATGCAGCACCGTAATGTCGATACAGCACCTGCTCGCGCCTACTGGGCTCATTCAGCAGGCTTCAAAAAGCGCTGGATGATAGGCAACGACGGTACTACGCTCTTCTATGGCGCAGCATTTGAAGAAAAATCCCTGAGTGAACAAACCGGACTTGTTGCGCATCAGGTATTGCATGTTGCGCTTCGCCATGTTGCACGTGAGCGCGATCTGGCTGACAAAATCGGCGATCTGGACGCAGAACTTTTCGCTCTCTGCGCCGATGCCATCGTCAACTCCTCGTTGTCTCATCTGGAATGGCTTAGTCTGCCATCGGGTAGTGTTTTTCTGGATACGGTGTTACTACGGCTGCTTGGCATTGAGGAATCTGTGGAAGTCAGCTTGCATCGGTGGGATACCGAAGCACTGTACCGAGCCATAGACGATAGAGACAATGCCGGTAGTTCATCAACCGAGTCTGGTCGTCAGTCACAAGACAACTCCAGTGCGTCACAGAGTACTCTGACGAGCCACATTGAGAAACTGAACCGGGATGGCCCAAAGACTGTAGCGGCCAGACAATTGGCAGCCACACTGAATCGGGATCTGGTACCTGATGAGAATATGTCTCCCGAGCAAACTGCTGAGCAACAGCAACAATGGTCTGAGAGATTATCCAGAGCACACACAGCAGACAGTGGCCAGTCGCTGATGCGCCAGTTGCTGGGTGACAACAAACCTGCGCGCACACCTTGGCAACAGATACTGCGCACACGGTTGCAACGCAGCCTTGCACAGAAAACTGACATCAACTGGTCCAGACCCAACCGCAGCTGGATTGCCAATCAGGGTCGAACCTCATCAGGACGCCGTATGCCATGGCAACCCGGATTAAGCCATGCTCGACAGTGCCCTCGACTATGCATACTGGTAGACGTATCGGGGTCTGTGGAGAATTCGCTCATGCAGCGTTTCGCCAACGAGATTGATCGCATGATGCGCATTCATCGGGCCGATGTATTCCTGATCGTCGGTGACGATACAGTGCGTCAGCAAGTCAGGCTCAAGGCAGGGTGCAGGCCGTTACGCGATATTGAATTCAGCGGTGGTGGTGGGACCCGCTTTGCACCACTACTCGACGCCGCTAGTGAGCTCAAACCGGATATCGGTGTTTTCCTGACTGATCTTGACGGGCCAGCAGGGGAACCTCGGAGCTGGCCTGTGATCTGGGCGGTTCCGGAAGAGGCTAGTGCTCGCCCTGTGCCTTTTGGCCAGATGCTTGTGCTCGACTAGCCCGGTTAAGCCATAACGGCACGAGCTCAACCGTTAGCATGGCTATAAAAATAAGGGCACAGCCTATAAACCCGACCGTGGCAATACGCTCATCCATCCACAGGTAGGCAAAGATAGCTGCAAAGGGAGCTTCAGAAGACAGGAATATGGCTGCCTGCGGTGCGCTGGTATAGCGCTGACCAATGACCTGCAGCGTAAATGCCAGCCCACTGGCAAAGATTCCCGCATAGAGAATTTGCGGAGCAGCCTCGACTATTGAGCTCCACACTATAGGTTCAAATAACAAGGCAATGAACAAGGCCAGCACAGCGGTTACAACAAACTGAATTAGCGACAACGCCAGCGGTCGCCCCGACTGACCGACGAAACGCGCAATAAGCACAACCTGTAACGCCCAGAACCCAGCACTCAGAATAGTCAGAAAATCACCCATGACCAACTGAGCCAAATCCCCTCCCGCAAGGTAGAAGATACCGGTGAACGACAATACAGCCGCAACCCAGGTCACCGGGTGTGGCATGTTACGGAACAGAAGAATGCCTAGGAATGGCGTAAAAACGACATAGAGCCCAGTCAGGAATCCAGAATTGGTAACAGATGTTGTCAGAAGACCAACCTGCTGTGCCGCCATACCAGCAAACAGACTCAGGCCAATCAATGAGAATTTTCCAATGTCCTCAATCGTCAAAGACAACCACGCTGTCTTTTTTTCACTCTGCGTGTTTATGTTGGTGGTGAACGTTGAGGATTTCTGGGCTTCACGAAGCGCAAAGGGCAACACCACAATAGCGGCCGTTAAAAAACGCAAACCAATGAAAAGATACGGTCCTATGCTATCCATGGCACTGGCCTGTGCCACAAATCCCATGCCCCAGGTAGCACCTGCAACGAGCAACAGTAAATTGGCCTGCCAACGAGACATATTTACTACCGGTAGAATGACATGTGCTCCGGTTGATACCGGGCGCTTAGCCGCGTAAGCGTATCACTAGAACGATACGTCAACCGCACTTGATAACCTCGTTTTCACCATCATGACGATATACTTTCAATACCAGACCACCCATGCCCCTTAGCCGCCTATCAGCAAGACGTAATCGCGATGCTCTGATACGACAACGCGCAAGTGGAACCAAAAGCAAGGCCGGTCAGTCTAAAGCTGCCAGTCGGCACCTTAATTTGTGGGAAGCAATACGAAAGACGCGCGAAGAGCTAATCCAGTGGGAGGCTCGAATAGTCCAGGTAGATACGCTCTTCCAGCAACTTATTGTGCCCCGCGAACATCGCATGACAGCTGCCTACAGCGAACTCACCGACGCACTGATGAGCCAGTTTGCAAACACTGATCACACATTGGCAGATCGCTCACTGATCGGGCTCTGGATAACTGACAATCTACAGTCTTTGACTAATCATCCATTCGTCAATCATTCTGATCGCACTGCATTGCTGGATCAATGGTCAGATCTGATCAGTATCGATGGCCCCATCGAGAACCAGCTTGCACGACTTGCCCAACAGTACTCGTTGTTCACTTTTTCACACCTGAATACAGATACTGTGGAAGATTCACGGCCCACTGGTGATGGCGCCGATAGGACGAAAAACGCGAACTACAAAGACGACTCAGAGAACGACGACGAGAACGACGACGATCTGGTTTTCGATTTTGGCTGGCACCAGAAGAGCCCTGACCAGAATAATGCAACTGCGGAGAAATCAACAAGCTCAGAAGATACTCTGAAAAAACCCGATGCCGCAATCGACGATTCATACAAGGCGGCACACGACAGCGATCATCAAAGCGATACAACGCAAGACGAGGAGCCAGATCGAGAGACAGTGGATGAAACCGTGAGCGTTCTGGAAAACCGGTTATCGGTGGACAGACTATTCAGACAACTGGCTCGCGTATTACATCCGGATCGTGAACAGGACGAAGTGTTGAAAGCAGAGAAACACGTTCTGATGAGTCAGTGCCTGAAGGCGCGACAGGAAAAGGACATTAACACTTTGTTGACGTTGTACTGCGAGCACGTCGGTGAACTACCCGACGACCTGACTGACGACAGTCATGAAGAGCTGGTAAATGCCCTGAAGCTGCAACTCAAGCAGTTGCAACAGGAGTTACGTGAGAAACGTTTTGGCGAGCCACTGCACGCACAGATTGTGGAACGTTATGGTGATAACGACAATGCAATATGCGAGCAACGATTCGCTCAACACGCAAAATCTCTCGATACAGAAATCAGGCAAGTCGGACAACGCATGAATCAAATCAAGACTGGCGAAGGTTTGCAGTCAGCACTACTTGAGCGTCGCGAAATAGAACAGGATCGCCTCGCCATCGACGAAATTACGGGAGTGCGCTAAAAAACCGTTGCTTTTATGCAGGCTGAGATCCGTTTGCTGATCATCTTGTTACTACTCAGCTGGCAGATTCCTGCTGCACGTTATTCAGTGCAACTTGCCTGCAGACCTTCCGTGGGCCTGCAGGCAAACAACCGATTTACTAACCGCCAGTGCTGAGCAGGTCAAGATTGAAGATCATTACAGCTCGGGCTATCACGTCAACTTCCGAACCAAATGTATCCGAGTCGGCAATACCCACTTCGATATACGTGAGGGCTTTTTCATCGATGATTGGCTTTACGTAGCCGAGTGTGATGTTGTAAGGCGTATTGTCCGCGCTACGCACGCCTACCACGGCGTACAACTGATCCTTGGCATAAGTACCCGTTATGGCAATACCGTTATCCTGGCCACCGAAGTAGTTGTCGTTTGCCAGCTGTACTGTTCCGCTGACATTGGCTTCACCAACCGGCAAGCTTGCGCTCACACCAAGCCCGATACCCGTACCAAAATCTACAATTGCCGGCTCACCTAAAAAATTCACCCCGACACCTGAGTTGCCGATGAGCAAGGTCGCGCCCACACCGATAGTCATGTCGCCGGACGTCAGTTTCGCACCCACATCCAGACCATCAATAAAATCATTATCGGCATCGTTGTCTATCAGCAGAGCTGAGGCCATGAACTGCAGATCGCCTTCGCCTGCACTGGTGAACTTCAATTGTGAAGACTGTCTTGAGCAGGCAAATTCCTGATAGCAGCTGCCCCAGTATGCGATGTCCACTGCAGATGTGACCGCGTCATAGAATGCGCTGTACTGCTTACCACCCTTAAGCGTACCGAAATCACCCTCGACACCCAGCCAGGCCTGACGTGTGTTATTGACACCCCTATCCTGATCAAAACCGAACTCGAGATACGTGATCGCCTTGAGACCGTCACCCGCGTCAGCAGAACCGTTCCAGCGCAAGCGTGAGCCGTAGTTGTTGAACGTCATTTCAACTTCAGGATCCGTTGTAAAACCGAGTCCGAGGCGTAGGCTGGCATCCAGCTCACTGGTAATGTTGCCCTGAGCCTGTGCACCAGCAGCTGTCAGGCAGCATGCAGCAACGGCAACGGCTGTTAATAGTTTTTTCATGAGTTCACCTGTTTATGTATCTTGTCAGGTAATTGTAGAGGTTAAACAACGACTGTTGCAATAAAACAACAATCTTTTTCTCCCAGCTCTTTTTCTGCCCAGCCGCCACGCGGTAAGTTATTAGGATTTCAAGCCCAATTCGCCTAATGCCTGAATAGTCATGCGAGCAATATCATCAACACCTTGCGCGACAGCTGTAAAAAACACCTGCTTGTTTACGTCGCGGCCATAGAGCGTAAACTCGAATGGCACTGCCTTTAGCAATCGACGACCATCGCCTGAAAGCAGTAAAATCTGACCCGCCATATCCACACCACCCAGAGGCTCACGAAGTAATTTGGCAAAAACCACTTCCACTCTCGCAGCTGGAGCGAAATCACGCGGCCAGGGCTCTATCAGCACTGTCGACCCGGAACGCATTCGCAGTCGGTTAGAAAAAACCCGCGAAATGGCTGCCTGAGGCTCCTCGGCCCAACGATGCCTGTCATCGTGTGAGACCGTACCATCCTGATTAACACTGGTTATACGTGCATCTCCCACGTAGCCCGGTAGCTCTACCAGGCTTATGCCCAACGACTTGAACGCCGGCCTTTCGCTCAGGTTTCGCGCTTCCAGATCAGTGGATACGGATTCCAGCAAGTACAGTTTGGCCGGTGGACCGCTACTACAGGCGCTCAGTGAAGCCACGATAAGCCCGGCCAACAAGAGATGTCGATGACAGAAGCTACGAAGGACCCGCGTCACGGTGGTGTCCATATCAATCATTATCAGCGCCCGGTGAGTATGGCATTAGGGTTCTCTTCCAGTAGTTCAGCAAACGAGGCGATCGATTTTGCCGCTATGCGTAACTCTCTTGCCGCTGCAGAGAGCTCTATATAGATTTCTGAATCTGGCGATAGACCCTCAAGCACATTGTTTGCGTTATCCGATGCCAGAGTGAGTGAACGCACCATGGCAGGCAGCGTGGAGGTTGCATCTGCCAGCGATGACATAGACGTTGCAAGCTGTCCCGGTAAAGTGGCGATGTCCGGGCTGGCCAGTAATTGCCGTGCCTCCTGGAGCAACTGAGTGGCTGCAGAAACCAGAGAATCAAGAGGCAACTCGGTGAGATTCTTGATCAAAGCTTCCACATCCGCTGTAACAGCTTCCACATTAGAAGCAACCACCGGCATTGCCGGGTAGGGTTTGGCTGAAAAATCCATGGATTCCTTCAGTAAATCCGGCTTGGTCACCAGCTTGACTATCAATGAACCGGTCAGAAGATTACCGGTGGACAACTGCACACGCAGACCACTCTGCACGAAAGAGTCGACCGTCGCATACCAGTCTTCCTGAGTGGCATCCTGAAGCCCCAATCGCCGCGGCTGAAATTGCAGTACTACAATTGCGGTACTGGATGCGCTGGGAGTTTCCGGCAAACTCACGGTCACGCTACGCACTTTGCCTACGATGATGCCGTTGTACTCAATCGGTGCATCTCGCTTGAGACCTTTGACCGAGCCATCAAACTGGGCGGTGAGGCGGTACTCGTGATCATCCTCACCATCGAACAGACTCTCTCGTGCCTCTGTTCTGGAATCGAACAGTTTATACCGCCTGCCTGTTTTGCTCACCGGTTCCGCATTCGTCACTTCAGGCGGATTATCAAAGGCAATACCTCCAGTAAACAAAGCCGCAATGGACTCCACTCTGACAGACGCACCATCGGAGCCGATCTTGCCCTCGACACCGGACACACCGTAAAAACGCGTATCTGGATAGACGTTCTTATGGTACGGCGCCTCGACAAAGATATCGAACAGTACCTGCGTTGCATCCTCGTTCAATCTGCGCCGCTCTACACGCCCTACTTCAATCTGTCGGAGAAACACCGGTGAACCTACGTAAATATAACCAGCCTCGTCAGCATTAAGTGTCAGGCGTAATCCGGGTGTACCGCGAGTGGTCAATGGCGGCTCTTGCAGACCGACGAATTCGTACTGCCTGTCGCCAGGAATGTCATCCCAATCCACTTCTATGTAGGAACCGGAAAGCAAAGTACTCAGTCCTGAAATTTCAGTGGTGTTAATACGCGCATTGACTATCCAGAAGCGTGTTTCATCGTCCAGATAAGGGGCTACCTGTGGATCAAGCCGTACCCCGACAATGACAGAATTGAGATCGTCTGCAAGCTTGACCGACTCCACTCGACCCACATCGACATCGTTACGCCTGACCCGTGTTTCCCCGGCCGTAACACCACCCGCCTTGTCGAAGCTTATCTCAACCAGCGGACCACGCTCGATATAGGACTGCCACAACACCCACCCGGCAAACAGACACGCCCCTAGTGGCAACAGCCAAGCCAGCGAGATTCTCGCGGACAGATTCGCAGCTCGTTCGATACGTGAGGTTGCGGGCGCTTTTCCAGAACTAGCTGACATGCTTATCAGTATCCCAAAACAGGCGTGGATCAAAAGAAATGGCGGAAAGCATGGTAAACACCACCGACAATGCAAACGCGTTGATACCAGCGCCGGGCAGTATTGTCAGAATGGAATCCAGTTGAATCAGGGCAGCCAGTACGGCCACGACGAAGACATCTATCATCGACCAGCGACCAATAAATTCCGTTATCTTGTGCAGCCGGTGAGCCGTATGTTCAGACATGTCCCATCTGAACTGCAGACTCAAGGCAAGCCCGATAATTATCATGAACTTGGCAATCGGTATCCCGATACTGGCAAAAAATATGATCAGGCCGACACCCACACTACCGCTATCAATCAACGAGACCACCCCGCTCAGAATGGTATCAGAGGTATTGCCCGAGAAAGACTGTGTGAGCATGATGGGGGCGATGTTGGCCGGTATATAGGCCATCATACCGACGATCAGAAAAGCCCATACGCGTTGCAGACTATTGGCACGGCGCGACAAGACAATGGCGCCGCACTGTCGACACGGTCGCGGCTCGCGCAGCTCCTGCAAAGCTCCACACGTCATGCAGGACTTCAAGCCTGCCTCTCGAGCGTTCACTGTGCCTTGTTCAGGTATGACCACACCGAATCCCGACACAACAACTGATTGATCAGTATGGACAGCGCTACCAGTATTAACAGCGACCAGAACGCTAGACCAACCTGCAGATTGGCCAGCGTACTGACCTTGACCAGAGACACGACCACACCGACCATGAAGATGTCCGCCATGGCCCAAGGCTCGAGTTTGATCGCCCAGCGAAAGGCCAAAGGCATGGAGCGTCTGAGCTCACGATTGAAGCGGATGCGCCATAACACCCAGCCCAACAGCGACAATCTGGCTAACGGCAGTAACACAATGAAGCCCAGCGTCATCAGTCCCAGCCAGCGCATGTTACTCATCCACAGGGCTCCGACCGCATCAAGCACCGAAATAGTGCTTTCGATGCCCGATCGTGAAAGCGACATAAATGGCAGACAAAGACTGATAATCAATAGAGCGATGCAGGCTAGAACTAAAGCTAGCGATCGATCAATGGTGTGGGGCTTGCGTGTCTGCAGTACGTCACTACAACGCTCGCAACGCGCAAATTCTCCAATCTGCAGATTTTGCCGAAAATGGAGAAGATCACACCCGGGACACGCAATCAGATCGTTTGATGAGCGCTGTCCAGAAAGTTGGTCAGTCTGATCAACAGCAATTGTCATGGTTTGATGTATCGCTCCTGAGCCCTATGCCGACTATTGTAGTGGACGTAGGGATTATCCACAGACAGCGGAACGAATGACAGAGTTCCCGACGAATACTGGAAGCTGCGCACTCTCAACAGAGCAGTGAATACCGGGTGCATCGCAATAGCCAAGGCTACTGACAATAACAACCCGGTTATCAGGGCCGGAGTCCGTTGCAGACGCAGGCTTCAGGGTCAACCGTAAAGAGTAGGTACGCCGAGCTTTTCATGGACGGCGTTGCACTGTTCTTCGCTCATATTTATTCCTTTGCGAAGCGTATCGAGATACTGGGCTTCCTCGCGAGAATCCAGATTGATGCCCAGCAAAGACATCATGTACACCTGCATCTCTGCACCGCGAGGTATGGAGCGAATAAAACCTTCTACATCAAGAGGTGATTGCATCTCACTGATGACGAATTGCCGCTCTTCGTCGCTGACTTCTTCACCCAAATGCTCAACAATTTTCTGTTGTTCTTGCTGGTCAATCTGGCCATCGCACTTTGCCGCATTGACCATCGCTTGAATCAGAAGTCGAGCCTGATCTTCCTGAGCCGGCTCAGGCTCAGGGATCTTGTTGCCTTGCAGTGCAGAATTCAGCAGATCGCCCAGGCTGCCACCAATAGGTGCTTGCTCTACTGAGCCACCTGCGGAAGCACTACTGGAGCCGCCTGCAATACTCTCGAGCAAACCGCCCAGACCACCACTTGCACCTGCGCCGCCCTGTCCACCGAGTAGCGAACCAAGCCCGCCAGCCAGACCACCCGCCGATCCTGCATTGGAACCCAGACTACCACCCAGACCGCCAGCACCGGTTTGTTGCTGCTGTGAGCCGGAGGCTCCACCTCCCAATGCGTTGCCTAGCAGTCCGCCCAATCCTCCAAGACCGCCGCCAGAACCACCTTTGTTCATCATGCCACCTACACCCTTGGCTAATGCAACACCTACCGCTATTCGTCCCAGTGTTCCTACAAGACTCATGAATCGTCTCCCGTCAAATGATTTCATTGTGCGCCTCGGTCGACGCGTTACCATGCAGTGTAACCGATCCGCTCTAAATCACTGCCTGCCTGTGACCCCAACCTCGCTCATCCTGTCCAACAAGCAAGCCCGATGCCTGTGGCTGACGTTGCAAGGTATGGCCGAAAAACCCTGTGGCAAGCGTCATAGTGCAGACTTTGCGAACTGCGTACAGCAACTTGGCATGGTTCAACTGGACTCCATTGGCATTCTGAGCAGAGCGCATCATCACATTCTATGGAGTCGTCAGTCAGCTTACAGACCTGCAGCCTACAATCATCTGCTGCAGCGTGAAAAATCTGTTTTCGAGCACTTCAGCCACGATGCAGTAATCCTGCCCATATCCGCTTATCCCTACTGGCGCAGGCAGCAGCAGCGCCGTTCTGCGGTGTATCTGTCCGGTACGCTAGGCCGCGAAATGGCCGACAATCGCACTCAGAAAACCATCATTGAGCGCATAGAAAAACAGGGACCCGTCTGTTCGCGTGACCTCTCACGCAAGCACACGAAACCAGCCAATAGATCGGTGCATGCATGGATGCGACCCGCTCACAAACTGGCCCTGGACTACCTCTGGTTATCGGGAACGCTGAGTGTTTCTCACAGACAGAATTTTACAAAGTACTACGATTTGACCGAGCGAGTAATACCCGCTGAGTACCGTGAAAAACAGGTGAGTGAACAAAGGCAAATTAACTGGCTGTGCGAATCAGCCTTGTTACGACTTGGCTTTGCCAGCGCCATTGAAATTCAGCGTTTCTGGGAAGCCTGCAGCCTGAGCGAAGTACAAGACTGGTTACAGAATCCGAGCATGCCGATAGCACCGGTTACCTACCTTGATTATCAAGGTAATTCCATAAAGGCCCATGCAGCCGCCTCCGTCGAAACGTTGATTGCGCAGTTGACACCTGCCAGTTCTCGCGTTCGTATTGTCAGTCCATTTGATCCAATAGTGCGCGACAGGGATCGGCTAAAACGGCTATTTGGCTATGACTACAGAATTGAAATATACACACCTAAAGCAAAAAGACGCTATGGCTATTATGTGTATCCGATACTGGAAGCAGATCGTTACATCGGCCGTATAGACGTTCGCGCCAATCGGGAAACCGACACTCTGGAAACACGGGCCTGGTGGCTTGAGCCTGGTGTCAGGGGTACCGCTTCAAGACTTGACAAAATACACCGAGAACTTGTCCGACTGTCGAGGCTGGCAGGTGTCGACTGGGTGGGCGACTTACCGCTCCCGTCCACGGCGCCCGATTGATCACATCAGATTGAGAGGTACCTTGAGGTAACGATTACCATCTTCATCAGCCTCGGGGAGCTGACCAGCTCGCATATTGACTTGCAACGCTGGAATAATCAGCGCTGGCATGGCTAGCGTCTTATCTCGTGCTTCGCGCAGCGCAACAAAGTCATCAGCGCTCTTGCCTTCACCAACATGGATGTTGTCCGCTTTTTCATCGGCAACGCTTGTCTGCCATTTTATGTCGCGACCGTTGGGACCATAGTCGTGACAGATAAACAGGCGAGTAGCATCAGGCAAAGACAGCACTCGTTGAATGGAATGGAACAGGGCACGCGCATCACCACCCGGGAAATCTGCCCTGGCCGTGCCGCCGTCGGGCATGAACAGGGTATCGCCTACGAACGCAGCATCACCGATGACATGCGTCATACAGGCTGGCGTGTGGCCGGGCGTGTGGATGGCGCAAGCCTCCAGCTGGCCTATCCGGTAATTATCACCATCCTTGAAAAGTCGATCGAATTGACTGCCGTCACGTTCAAACTCAGTACCTTCGTTAAACACCTTACCGAACACATCCTGCACCTCCACGATCTGTTCACCGATACCAATCTTGCCACCACCGAGTTGTTGCTGGATATACGGCGCTGCGGACAGGTGATCTGCATGCACGTGTGTTTCGATCAACCACTCAACGTGCAGATCATATTCCCGCACGTGTGCCACCAGAGCATCTGCAGACTCATGGCTCATTCGCCCCGCCGCATAATCGAAATCCAGTACAGAATCGATTATGGCGCAAGCGGATGACTGCGGATCCTTGACGATATAACTGACAGTGTTGGTACGTTTGTCAAAAAAGCCGCTGACAGCCGGCGACTGAAGGGCATTGGACAGCTGAGTGGACATGTTATCGCCTCTTTGCGGCTGCTTACGAGGGCAGCATGACACGGGCACCGGTTTCCAGTGATCTATAGGCAGCATCCGCAATGATCAGCGCACGCTGCCCGTCAATACCACTGGCTGAAGGACTGCTGTCTCCCTTGAGCACGTCGATGAAGTGCTGCCACTCAAGCCGATAGGCATCCTTGTAGCGCTCAATGAAAAAATGCATGGGCGGTTCACGGCGCACGCCTTCAGATCGCTCCAGAATCAGTGTACTGGCAGGGACGTTCTCAGTGCGTAAGGAACCCAGCGATCCATGTACTTCCATGCGTTGATCATAGCCAAAACTGGCACGTCTTGAATTAGTGATAACAGCGATTTTCCCACTGGCGCACTGCAGTGTGAGGCAAGCCGTGTCGACATCGCCCTCTGCAGCTATGGCGTCGCTGGTCAGAGCCGATGCCGTGGCAACAATACTGACAGGTTCCTCGCCGAGCATGAAGCGGGCCATGTCGATATCATGGATAGTCATGTCGCGAAACAGTCCGCCAGACACCTTGACGTACTCGATCGGAGGCGGCTCGGGATCCTTGGAAATAATGGTGACCAGTTCCACTTCACCGATGTCACCTGCTAAGACACGCTCACGCATCGCTGCCGCTGCCGGATCGAATCGACGATTAAAACCCAATAAAAAAGGGGCAGTGCACAGAGCTGTTTTTTCCAGCACGGCGTTGACACGCTCAATGGACAGATCAATAGGTTTTTCACAAAAAACAGCCTTGCCCGCAAGCAAACCCTTTTCAATCAGGTCGCTATGCGTCGGTGTTGCGGAACAGATCACCACCGCATCTACGGAATCGTCTTCAAATACCCTGTCAGCCTCGACAACCGTTGCTCCCACAGAGGCGGCCAGCAAACTGGCCACATCACCGATGGTATCAACCACACAGTGGACGACAGAATCCGGGTGATGGTGGATGTTCAACGCGTGCACTTTGCCGATCCGACCTGCACCAATGAGCGCAATCCGGAATGGATTATTTTTTGCCATTAAATTTCCTGTTGAATCCAGCAGTGATCGATTGAGTTACTGACCGGGGGCTCGAGCAATATAGTCCGCCATTTCCTTGCGTTCCGTCTCCGCCTCCTTGAGTCTGGCGTTGACGATGTCGCGAATACTGACAACACCGGCCAGCACCCCATCGACGGTGACCGGTACGTGACGTATCCGCTTTTCATCCATCAATTCCATGACAGTGGCTACTGTGGCATCGGGCTGACACGTGAATACGTCAGGGGTCATGATATCTCCCACTGTGTGAGTGCTGAACTCGACTGATTCATTCGCCAGAGCCCTCACCACATCACGCTCACTGAGGATGCCATCGATTTTGCTCCCATCAGAACTGACCAGTAAAGCGCCGATACGCTGTGAGGCGAGTATCCCGATGGCCTCTTTAAGAGTGGTCTGAGCCGTGGTGGTCTGGACTTCTGCGCCTTTGTCTCGAAGGATTTCAGCTATCAGCATTTTATCTGTTTCCGTAGTTTATCTGCCGATCCTATCAGTATGAACAATCTAAGGAAACGTCCGTTATACAACTTACGGCACTGTGTCTCGTGAACGGGCAGTATTGCGTGGAGCGTAAGGTGTGCCAGGGATTACCTGTGTATAACGAGAAACGGCCCCCAGGGGGGCCGTTTCAATGTTCAGACAACGTGTAACGCCAAGCCCTATGGCCCGAATGTAACCGTGCTCTTGAACGCATCACGCTGATAAACGCGAATGTAATCCGCCTCGAACTGAATCGGAAAATTGGACGCATCAGTGATGTCCGGCGTTGGCGCCCAACCGCTACCTGCCACCAGGTAGTTAACGATATTCATAGGCTGGCGAGATACTTGTGGTCCAAACAATCGTTTCACCTCGATACCATCGATGTACCAGATAACTAGCTGAGGTTCCCACAACACACCGAACGTATGCCATTCACCTTCATCCGCATAGAACCCACCATCTGGTTTCTTGTAAGACATGGTCGGTGCAGAGCGCGTAATTTTAGTATTGGGGTCGCCAAAATGGTAAGTCTGAAACGCATCAGGATCACCAAAAGGGTTCTCACCCAGATACTCGATGATGTCTATTTCCGGTGCATGATGGAACTGGTCATTACCCGCATAGCGGTGGTACAGGTAGAAGCTGGACAGTGCGCCCGGTGTACCGCTAACCTTGAATCTGCCTTCTGTATATCCGTAGATGAACTGAAAACGATCATGGCTGGACAATGCGCCCGACAGGAACTCGCAACGATCCAGTCCGGATGGATCTTCTTCATCACAAACCGGTGGGAGATTCTCACGCAGTGCTTCAGGGATTGGCACCGCGTTGATCACCAGAGACTCGCCTGTGAATGTAAACGGATCGTAGCCAAAGTCAGGATCTGTCTGCGTATTAACGAAATACTGTTGCTCGCCATTGATGATTCGGCTATCACCCCATGTCAGGCCGGTCTGCCATTTGTCAGCGTCCACCGAATCACCGTTGAACTCATCAGCGAACACAAGATCGAAATCTTCCAGCCAGTAGTCAACAGCAGACAGATCTGTTTCGTTGACAAAACGATCTTCCTCACCTTTGTATAGATCACGGTACAGCGGCACTGCGGCATTAGTTTCTGCCAGATAGGTAATACTGAGAGGCTCTGAAGCCGGTGACTCCTGACCGTCGTCGTCAATAGCCGTCACTTCATACTGATAAGTGCTGCCCGGCTCAGGGGTGTTTTCGTTACACATATGCAGACGTTCGGCAAATCGAGTGTAGTTGCAGTCGATAAATGATGTTGTCTGCCAGATCTTGGCGATCTCTTCCCGCGTGCCTGATGCTATGTCAGTCTGATCTTCACGAACTTCATAGATCACGCCATCACTTCGATAAATGTTGTACTGAACCACTTCGCCATCATCGTTGGAAGGTGCCCAGCTGAATTCTGCCCAGTTGTTCGACACAAGGTCGAGGCGCAAGTTCTTGGGCTGGGTAGGTGGACCTCCTGCCACGGCTGCTTCCGTATCAATTTCCAACAGTGATCCGAACGGATCATCCGCAGCGGGTGATGCCACTGGGGGAGCCAGCGGATCCAGAACCGGAGGACTGGCCGGGGGCAATTCCTCCGGATCAACCCGAGGCACGTCATCTATGACGGGAGGCGTAATGTCCATGTTTCCACCATCAGCAGCTCCTCCATCGGCAGATCCGTCCGAACCGCCGGCTGTGGCAGCGCCGTCAGTGCCGCCGGCTGTAGCAGCACCGTCCGTGCTTCCCACTGTACCCGTGGTATCACCGGCAGTGGATCCGGTCAACGGATCGTTGCTGGGAGATGAGGGACCGCCACCCTCGTTTCCGGGAATGATGTCTATATCATTAGAGTCAGAATCGCACGCACTCAGACTGAGCGCGAGCACAGCCGATGCAAGCAGACTATGTTTGAATTTCATTGGTTTTCTTGTCATGTTTTGACGCTGAATAAGCTGGCACCCGAATTTTTTTGGGCAATAGCACTTTCTACGCGTTCCCACCCGTTCAGGTCAAGGTAGTTTGACCGTTTCTCCAGATCGACATGATCCGGTACTTGCACAGAAGTATAGACACTGAATGAGTTTCTACTCGTTCCAGGAAAAATGTCGTGAGTGTATGGGCCAGTCGAGGTCATTTGGCGCTATCTCGCTACGCTCCACTTCTTTAGCAATATCTTGCAACGAACGTATATGGTCAACATGCCCACCGAGTCGTTCGTAGTCGACGAGTCGTAGAGTGAATTCTATCGGTGCCACCAGTGCTGGAGTGGGTACATAACCAAAGGCATTACGTGGCATTCTGGTGACGTCGGCCATCACTGTGATTCCACCACCCGGCCAGACGTAAGCGGGTGCACCACCACAGGAAACATGCGTCAGGGCGTCTCTGACTGAACGTGTCAATCTAACCGGGTTTTCCGTGACCCCGGCGCGCAGTGAACCACCGGCTCCTCCCATGAACAGCACGGTGCACAAGGAAGGTTCACAGTTCTCGGCAATACGCTCTACCGATTCTTTCAGCGCTTCCGGTAATTCTGCACTCTGAGGGTGGAGGTGTTCATCAAGTTCGAAATAAGACCACTGCTCACCCGTGGTCGATACCATCAACAGGCGCATACCCGGTTTGGCATGCGCAGGCTTGAAGTCATCCAGAATGCACAGAGGGTCTTGAATATTGGTGCCGCCCCAGCCCGCGCCGGGCTCAGCAACCTGAAAGTATCGCCCCGGCGTAGAACGGCGCCCCTTGATACGAATGCCGGTAGGCGGCATTCCCAGCAGCTTGCCCGCCTGATGTTCTGACAGAACGCCGGTAATATGATCATCCACAACCACGACTTCATCAACATGGGGAGCCCATTGTTTAGCGAACATGCCAATGGTTGCCGATCCACAACCGACACGCATGAGCTGTTCGTGTACGCCATTCACTATTGGCGCTTTGCCGGCCTGCACCGTTAACTCGGCACCGTCATCAATCCGCATATCCACCGCCTCACAATTGCACAGCTTTAACAGCGTGCTGCAGGTGATGCGCCCTTCCTTTTTCGATCCGCCAGTGAGGTGATTCACACCACCCAGCGATAACATCTGAGAACCGTACTCGCCTGTAGTGACATGACCAACAGCTTCGCCATCCACTCGTACGGTTGCCTGTTCGGGCCCGAGATGGCGGTCCGTGTCGATCTTGATCTTGACACCGCAGTAGCTGAATATCCCCTCTGTTACTACCGTCACCATATCTACATCGTTGTAGGTCTGTCCGACAATGAAGGGGGCAGGCTTGTAGTCAGGGTAGGTTGTACCAGCCCCCACAGCTGTAACAAACGTTCGGTCTCCACCGATGATATCTCCATTCCATGCAGAGACTAGTGAGGCGTTATCACCATCCTCTGTTGCGACAGGACATTGATCATGATCATGACCCACTAAAAACGGAACCGCTTGAGCACCTGAATTATCAACACGCTGGAGAATGGTAAACGCATCGACGCGCACAAGGTCTCCCGCCTCGTTGGCATACCGATCACACGCACCGGTACGACCTTCTTTAATGTAACAAAGTACAGGACACGCATCACAGCGTATCTTGCCATTATCTTCTTTTTCCACCGCAAAACGAACCATGATCAGTACGAGTCTCGTTGAGCATTGATAGCTGACAGTACTTTCTCAGGCGTTGCAGGCAAGTCCCGAACACGCGCGCCACACGCATGATTGATGGCATTGAGAATTGCAGGTGCTGTGGGTATCAGAACATGCTCGCCAAGCCCCTTGGCACCATAAGGCCCATTGGGATCAGCCACCTCAATGATGATGGTGTCTATAGGTGGGACATCTCCCATCGTGGGAATAAGATAATCATGAAGATTCTCTGTTCTCCCTGGCACAAACTCCTCCATCAGCGCCAGTCCTATGCCTTGAGCTACACCACCGTGGATTTGCCCTTCAACCAGAGATGGATTAATGGCACACCCCACATCATGTGCTGCTGTTAAACGATGCAACTCAACACAACCCAGCACCGTATCGACATCCAGCGTCACCATTTGTGTTGCATAACCATACAATACATACGGCACACCCTGGCCATTCTCATCCAGTGGTTGAGTGGGTGGGTCGTAGGTTTCCTGAGCTTGTATTACATACCCCTCTGGAGAGACAGGTAAACCGGATAAATCAATAAAGGTCTGATCTGATTTTCCTTCGTTAATCATCAGGGAATTCTGATACGTCCGAAGGGAATGTAACTGCGTACAGTTGGTCAGGCGGGAAATGGATTCTCGCAATGCCAAACCGGTTAAGCGTGCCGCGTTACCCGACACAAAGGTCTGACGCGATGCCGATGTTTTACCGGCATCAGGCGTGATACTGGAATCGGCGCTCACCAGCTCTATAACATCCACGGGAATTCCCAGAGCATCCGCGAATATTTGTGTAATGACGGTATTGGAGCCCTGCCCGATATCGACGGCGCCTTGATGAAGACACCACACGCCATCTTTACGGATACCCGCCTTGATCGTGGAAGGGTTAGGCAAGGAGGTATTGCCACAACCATACCACCCACTGGCCACACCCACCCCGCGACGCATGGCTGAGCCAGACGCTTCAGCATGCTTGTTAAACCGCTCAGCGTCATCAAGCGATTGCTGCCAGGGAGTTTTCAAAGCCAACAGGCAATCCCTGATACCCACCGACTCGGAGAACTGTTGACCGGTCACTGTACGTTGATTGTTGTCCAGTGCATTGAGCAGACGGAATTCCAGTCGATCCATGCCCAGTTTTTCTGCCAGTTCGTCAAACAAGGTTTCCTGCGCTATCGCTGCTTGCGGCACACCGAACCCGCGAAAGGCTCCTGCTGGCGCACAGTGCGTATAGACTCCGGTAGTACTGGCACGATAATCAGGTGTGTAGTACGGACCAGACGCGTGCACAGGTACTCGGTTGGCAACTGTGGGCCCCCACGATGCGTAGGCTCCCGTATTGAACGTGCCATTGAATACGAATCCGCAGAGTCGGCCGTGTGAATCTGCACCGATGTCTACCTGCATCTGTGAAGGGTGACGTTTCGTGGTCGACTGCATCGATTCCTGACGTGAATAAACGATGCGTACTGGTACATTCAACAGCCATGCAGCTAGTGCTACAAAGGGTTGATACGACAGATCGAGCTTGGATCCGAAGCCACCACCCACTGCTGTAGGCACAATACGGATAGCCTGTGGTTTCAACCCCATGATCTGCGCCAGACTTTCCCGGTTCATATACGGCGCCTGCGTACAACCGTGAACTTCGAGCGTGTCGCCAGCACGAGTGGCATACCCACCTTCTGGTTCTATATAAGCATGTTCAATGAATCCGGTACTGAATCTACCGGACACACGAATGTGTGCCTGCTGCAGAGCTTTGTCCGCATCACCACATTGAACATGGCCGCAACACAGAATATTGCCAACAGATTGATCATGTAACTGAACAGCTTGTGCATGCTGTGCTGATACAGGATCCAGCAAGGCGGGTCGCTCGGTCCACTGTATCGGGAATTCAGCCAGATCAAGGCACTCCATAGTGTGTGCATCACCCACGACAGCTGCAACGCACTCCCCTTTGAATCGTACGTGACTTTCCGCAAATACCGGCTGATCGATAAAAGGTGGAATCACTCCAAAACGGTTCAGACCCGGAATATCATCGGCACTCAGTATTTTTTTAATGCCGGGATGACGCTGCTGGAATTCACTCAGATCACCCAACATGAATCCAGCGTGGTGATACGGCGATCTTATTAGCTTCATGACCAGCGCATCCGCTGGTGCAACGTCATCGCCGAATGTCTCATTGCCAGTTACTTTTCCAGGACCATCCAGTCGGGTTATGGATTGGCCAACCGAAAGCTGGTTCGAAAAATCCATTTGCGCAGGCGTGGTCAACGATGTTGCTGTCATGACCGCATCAATGATTTTTCGATAACCGGTACAGCGGCATAACACACCACCCAGAGCATCTTGAACCTGTATTTCAGTGGGCTCGGGTGTCGTTTTCAATAACTGTATTGCTGACACCAGCATTCCCGGCGTACAGATACCGCATTGAGCAGCATCCTTCATCAGGAAAGATTGCTGCAATTGAACCATCAGAGGTTCGCTGGCTGTCAACCCCGTCAGGCTCTCGACCTGCTTGCCGTGTACCTGCCCCACCGCAGTAAGACAGGAACAGACAGCCATTCCGTCGACAAGCACTGTGCACGCACCACAGTCTCCGGCATTACAACCGATCTTGACATCCTTGCAAGAGAACTGATCACGCAGCACGCTGGATAAACGGCGTGTTGGTGTGTGCTGCGTACGGACAGGCTGACCATTGAGTCTGAATGCTATCTGATCACCCTGAGGAGTGGTCTCGCCACCGGTCGTGGACGTATCGCTACCGGCAGTCATATCCGATCTCCCGGAATCGATTGCCAGGCTCCCTGTGCAACACCCGCTGCCCGGTCTTTCTCAATATCGTGCACGGTATCAGACAACAGACGGGAGACGATTTTCTGAACCGCGTCCATACGGTATTGCCCACTGCCTCTGACATCATCAATAGGCGCAAGCTCACCCAGCATGCCTGACGACACCAGCGACACGATGTCAAAGCGTATGGACTGACCGGTCAATACCTGTTCGAGCCCTACTAGCCGACGGGCAACTGCTGAACATGAACCAACGGCTATGCGCACATCAACCAGATTTCCCTGTTCATCGGCTACCAGCGTGACGCTCGCCATGACGATTGAAATAACCAGATAGCGGCGCGACCCCAGTTTGAAGAACCGACTACGTGCGTGCTCGCTCATTCGAGGTACGTGAATGGCAATGAGCAACTCATCCGCCGCTCGTTCAGTCATTCTTGGTCCGGTGATGAATTCAGACAATGGCATGATTCTATGCCCACGGGAAGAGGCCAGTTCAACGGTTGCGTTCAGCGTCAGCAACGGCGGGACTCCATCGGCTGCGGGGGATGCATTACACAGGTTACCCGCCAACGTTGCACTATTTTGTATCTGCACAGACCCCACTTCGCGTGCTGCTGCCTTCAATGCATCGAACACCGGTGGCAAGTCTGTGTTGATAACATCGGTCCAGGTGGAAGCTGCGCCTATTGACCACCCTTCTGCAGTTTCACTGATTTGCCGCAAGCTGGTGATACGGGTAACGTCCAGCACTTCTGCCGGTGCAGCTGCATCACGCAACGCCGGATAAAAATCTGTTCCGCCTGCCAGTATGGGCAACGCTGAGGTTTCCATGGCATCCAGAGCCTGCCGCAGGGACAAGCTGCTCATCTGTCCAGTTGTATCACTCATGTTTTAAGACGAATGGCACTGTGACAAGCTCAATTCGTCATTCCCGCGAAGACTAAGAATCCCTGCAAATACGAGGATAGATCCCCGCCTCCGCGGTGACGACGGTCCTAAAGCAATGCCTTTGGTCTTAAGACTTCTGTTGACGGTCATAACCCAGTTTTCCAGCTAGCGTTCATTGATCGCTCTATTCATAAAGGTGGCAGCACTCCAGAATATCCCGAGCTACACCGAAAGATAGGCATCGCGTATCTCAGGCTGCGATTCCAGCTCATCGAAGGTGCCATCGAATTTTTTCAGCCCACCTTCGATAATTACTGCACGGTCCGAGACGAGACGGGCAAAGTGAAGATTCTGTTCCGATAACAAAACAGGTAGCCCGTCCGATTTCAGCTTCAAAATCGTTTGCGCCAATTGCTCGACGATAACCGGCGCTATACCTTCCGAGGGCTCATCCAGCAACAGCAATCTGGGATTCCCCATCAGGGTTCTGGCGATTGACAACATTTGCTGCTCACCGCCCGACAACGCTTTGCCACGGTTTTTGCCTCGTTCGCGCAGATTGGGAAAAAGATCAAAGAGGATGTCTTGCGTCCATTCGAACATGCCCGGGCGCGCAGCTTGCCTACCCACTTCCAGATTTTCGATAATGGTCAGGTCGGTAAAAATACGCCGCTCTTCGGGAACGTAGCCCAGCCCCAGTTTTGCGACCTTATGTGCAGGCAATCGCGTCAGTTCATGCCCGTCGAAAACAACACCACCGCTAACCGGCTTGACCAGCTGCATGATGGACTTGACGGTAGTAGTCTTGCCTGCGCCATTGCGCCCCAGCAGAGAAACCACTTCACCGGCTCTGATGGAAAAACTCAGGTCGCGAAGGATATGGGCTTTACCATAGAAACTATTGATGCCAGTAAGCTCAAGCATTGTCGGCCTCTTTGGCGAATACACTGCCGCCACCAAGATACACTTGCTGGACTGTCGTGTTGTTTCTGATGTCTTCGACAGAACCGCTGGCAATGAGCTCGCCACGATTAAGCACCATGATGCGATGGGCATGAGCAAACACAACGTCCATGTCATGTTCCGTGAACAGCACACTGATGTTACGTTCACTGACGATATCCGCCGTCAATTGCATGAGACCAATACGTTCTCTGGGCGCCATGCCAGCTGTGGGTTCATCCATCAGCAGCAAGGTTGGCTCATGACACAGGGCGATAGCCAGCTCCAGCCGTTTAAGGTCCCCGTATGCCAGAATTGCACAGGCGCGCTCTGACTGTTCAGACATACCCACAAGCTCCAGCAAAGCCATGGATTCCTCGCGGTATAGTCGAGTGGCAAAGGGTTTGAGTGAATACAGTCGCTGGTGATGTGAGATCAATGCCATCTGAATATTCTCGATGACGGTCATGGATGCGTAGGTACCCGTAATCTGGAAAGTTCGCCCCACACCCTTTCGCCAGACCTTGCGTGGCAGCATTCCCGTGATCTTTTCGTCGCTGAGATAGACATCGCCGCTGGTTGGCTTCAACTGTCCCATCAACATGTTGAAACACGTTGTCTTGCCTGCACCGTTAGGCCCTATCAATGCCAGCAGTTCACCTCGTGCTACGTCAAAACTGACATCGTTGACCGCTTGCAGCCCCCCAAAAGATTTGCTTAGAGCCTGAACACGGAGCACGTGATCAGTCGAAGGCTGAGTGCTCTGCCCACTCATGTTCTGGACACCGTTTTCAAAGCGTATCGTTCGAATACTCTCCTGATGGAACCCACAATGCCATAAGGTGCAAGGATAACAACTGCGATGATCAACAGGCCCAATGCCAGACGCCAGTACTCAAAACGCGTGAGATAATCTTTCACCAGCTCCAGCGAGGCCGCTCCGACCACGCCACCTGCCAGTGTTTTCACGCCCCCCAGGAAGACAACAATCAGACCATCAAACGACCTGGCGATCTCAAGCTCGTTGGGAAACACGCTGCCTTTAGAGAACACAAACAAGGCGCCTGCAACACCTGCTAATGCACCGGCAAGCGAGAATGCCATCCACTGAATGCGCTTGGTATTGATGCCTGTTGCTTCTGCCTGACGCTGCGAATCTCGTGACGCACGCAATGCATAACCAAACGGGGAATGCGCGATGTGTCTGAG
>ENA-ORXR01000860-ORXR01000860.1-marine-metagenome-genome-assembly--contig:-NODE-860-length-36624-cov-6.305825_pt1 | contig 36624 bp, 29 predicted proteins | sample MGYA00237866_ERZ511479 | MGnify/ENA metagenome assembly ERZ511479
TTAAACACCATGAAATAAACACACCATCAGATCTATCAAGCACCCTTAACCTTTATACATAGAAATTTAGTTCCGGAGGCACTAGACATTTTGCCATTTTCTGCCTTCTAAAGGAGTAGCCGCAAACCCTCAAATGTCCAGCAGTCTATTAGGAATGGCGATTAAATAGAGTGATGGAAAAAGAGGAAGCATAGTGCCTTAATTTATTTTATCGTTGTTTCTCTAAGCAGCCAAATGTTATAAGTTATTCTTTTATTGATCCTTATTCTTATTCTTATTCTTATTTTCAACATTAACCCCTTAATGATGCACAGAATTATACTCTTTTTTGCCGCTTGGCTTTGCGCCTTTTCTTTGTCTGCTCAGTACACCTTGATTGGTAATATTCTGGACGAAAAAGGCATATCCATTCCCGGTGCTACCGTCGAATTATTAAACACCAACCAGGGTGCCATTACCGAAACGGATGGTTTTTTTATTTTTCAAAAACTGGATCAAAAAAGTTACGAATTACGCGCCAGCTATCTGGGTTACCAAACCGTCACCAAAAAGGTCAACTTGACCAAAGCAAACAACAAGGTAACCATCACCCTGAGCGAGGCAAATTTTAAAATGCCGCTTATCGAGGTAAACGGCAACTGGGCTACAGAAAAAACACCCATTACTTATACCAATCTCGACAACGAAGAAATTCAGGAACGCAATCTCGGACAAGATGTTCCCTACCTTTTACGCTGGACACCTTCGACCGTCGTTACTTCTGATGCCGGAACGGGCATCGGCTATACGGGCATCCGGATTCGAGGCAGTGACCCTACTCGTACCAACGTCAGCATCAACGGTATTCCACTCAACGATGCGGAATCTCAGGGCGTTTTCTGGGTAAACTTACCAGATTTTGCGACCTCCGCCAATCAAATTCAAATTCAACGTGGCGTCGGGACTTCTACCAATGGTGCTGGTGCTTTCGGTGCTTCTATTAATATAAATACAACCCGTATTAATCCTGAACCATTCGTAGAAATCAATAACACTATCGGCTCGTTCCGTACCCTCAAACACAATATCAACGCCAGTACTGGTTTGCTAAACAATAAATTTACAGTAGACGGAAGATTGTCCAGAATTACATCTGATGGCTTCATTGATCGGGCTACCGCCAGAATGCATTCCTTCTACGTTTCGGGTGCTTATCTGGGTGAAAAACAATCATTGCGCCTCAACGTTTTTTCCGGTAATGAGGTAACTTACCAAGCCTGGAACGGGGTTCCTGCTCAATATGTCAACGACGATAAACTCCGTTCTTTTAATACCGCTGGAACCGAAAAACTTACGGGTGAGCCTCATGACAATGAAGTGGATGATTACACCCAGACACATTATCAGCTGCTTTATAATCGCAAGATTAACACACAATGGAATGCCGACATAAATTTTCATTATACCCGCGGGCTTGGTTTTTTTGAACAGTATAAAGGAGGCGAAGATTTAATTGATTATTTAGTAACGGATGATCCGGATATACAGTCTGACGTGGTCCGTCGCCGCTGGCTAGACAATCATTTTTTTGGCGCTACTTACGCACTTAATTACCTGAGTACGGATCAGAAAACACAGTTTGTATTGGGTGGTGGCTTGAATCAATATCAGGGAGCACATTATGGGGAAGCGATCTGGTCGATGAATACCGGAGAAATCAATAATGCTCCCCGTTACTACGACAACGATGCTACCAAAACAGATTTTAATATCTATGGAAAAGCAAACTACCAACTAACTAAAAAATTAAACGGTTATGTAGATCTGCAGTACCGACGAATTAATTACGAATTTGTAGGTTTTGATATTGACGGTGCTAATGTAACGCAGGACGATCAACTCAATTTTTTTAATCCAAAAATGGGTCTGGTTTTCATTCCTGAAAAAGGGCAAAGGTTGTACGCCAGTTTTGCGGTAGCCAATCGCGAACCCAACCGTTCTGACTACACCGAATCTTCTCCGAATGATCGTCCCACCCATGAAAGTTTATACAATACAGAAATCGGATATCGCTATACTGGCAAACGTGGATTTGCGGGCATCAATGGTTATTTGATGGATTATAAAAATCAATTGGCCATTACCGGACAACTCAACGACGTGGGCGAAGCTACCCGCCGGAACGTAGCGGATAGTTACCGATTGGGCGTAGAATTAGATGGTGCCGTTGCGATTACTCGCGGCTTACAACTGACCGGAAATTTAACATTAAGCCAGAATAAAATAAAATCCTTTACTGAATTTATTGACAACTGGGATACTGGACTACAAGATTCCAATAAATTAGAAAATACGGATCTCGCTCTCTCTCCTAACCTCATCGCAGGCGCAGAATTGAGCTACGATTTTTTTAATAATAAAGAGAATCAAAATTTGGTCGTGGGCTTATTAAATAAATACGTCAGCGATCAATTTATTGACAATACCAGTAATGAAAACACGCAACTGCCATCTTATTTTTTCAGTGACCTCCGACTGTCTTACGACCTCACAGCGGCGGGGCCATTCGAGCATATTCGCTTAACCGTTCTGGTCCGAAACCTGTGGGATGCCAGATTTTCATCCAATGCCTGGACGTATCGTTACCGTTCTGCGGGCTATGATGGTCGCCCCGATGATCCGTATACTCGATTAGAAAATGCCGATACCGGCACTTATAATTTGACTGGATTTTTTCCTCAGGCAGGACGCAATATACTGGTAGGTTTAACCTTACGATTTTAGGGAATTTAAAGAAATTTGAATCGGTGGGGGAGGAAGGAAATAACGAAGTATAAATCATATTTTAGAAAGTCAGAATGGATCGTTATTTGTTCCTCCTCCCTTAATTTGTATTATCAAACAAAACCCCTGATCATTCCCCTATTTTTAGTACCTTAGCTTTTCTAAAAAATAACAAGAATGGCCAAAATAGACATAGAAAAAAGTAAGAATGAAGATGCGATGCTCCTCGCTATTTCTCGTTGGCAACGACGACTCGAAAAGATTAAACTGGGTGGTGGAGAAAAGAAGATTGCTCGACAACATGAAAAAGGAAAAATGACCGCGCGCGAACGTGTAGCAGCACTCCTTGATAAAAAATCAAAATTTCTTGAAATAGGTGCTTTTGCTGGCTACGAGATGTACAAGGAACACGGAGGTTGTCCCGCCGGAGGCGTTATTACGGGTATTGGATACATCAATGGTCGGCAGTGTATGATTGTGGCCAACGATGCGACGGTTAAAGCCGGTGCCTGGTTTCCCATTACGGGCAAAAAAAATTTACGGGCGCAGGAAATCGCGATGGAAAATCGTTTGCCAATTATTTACCTCGTAGATAGTGCTGGTGTTTTTCTACCGATGCAGGATGAAATTTTTCCAGATAAAGAACACTTCGGTCGGATGTTCCGCAACAACGCTAAAATGAGCAGCATGGGAATTCCCCAAATTGCAGCCATCATGGGTAGCTGTGTGGCAGGAGGTGCGTACCTTCCGATCATGTCAGACGAGGCATTGATTGTAGAAGGAACGGGGTCTATTTTTCTGGCTGGACCGTATCTGGTAAAAGCTGCCATCGGTGAAGAAGTCGATCAGGAAACGCTTGGCGGTGCCACGACCCAAACAGAAATTTCCGGCGTGACCGATTATAAAATGCCCGATGATAAAACTTGTTTAGAAACCATCCGAACGCTCGTCGGACAAATCGGTGATTTCCCAAAAGCAGGCTTTAGCCGAATCGAATCCAGGGAGCCCAAACTTTCCGCCGATCATATACTTTCCACCTTTCCCGAATTACCCACCAAACCTTACGATACCCGCGAAATTCTCAAAGCCATCGTTGACGATAGCAAGCTAACCGAATATAAAAAAGGCTATGGACAAACCATCATCTGTGCAACCGCAAGAATCGACGGCTGGGCCGTAGGCATTGTTGCGAATAGCCGCCAGGTGGTCAAAACCAAGACCGGCGAAATGCAATTTGGTGGCGTAATTTATTCCGATTCGGCGGACAAGGCTGCACGGTTTATTATGAATTGTAATCAGAAAAAAATACCGCTTGTTTTTTGTCACGATGTTACTGGCTTTATGGTCGGTAAACGATCTGAACACGGTGGTATTATCAAAGACGGTGCGAAAATGGTGAATGCGGTGAGTAATTCTACTGTTCCAAAATTTACGATCGTCATGGGAAATTCTTATGGTGCTGGTAATTATGCCATGTGTGGAAAAGCGTATGATCCCAGATTGATCGTAGCATGGCCAACGGCAAAGATTGCAGTGATGGGTGGCTCACAGGCGGCAAAGGTAATTACGCAAATTCAGGTATCGGCCATGAAGCGAAAGGGTGAAATACTCGATCCGGAAAAAGAGACGGAAATATTTAAAAAAATTAAAGATAAATATGACGAACAGACGACGGCTTATTATGCTGCATCCCGACTTTGGGTAGATGCGATTATTGATCCTCGGGAGACGCGTCAGGTGATTTCGATGGGGATTGAGGCGGCGAATAATGGGGAGGTGGAGAAGTTTAATGTGGGGGTTTTGCAGACATAATTGACTATCCTGACGAAGGAGGATGACATATAACAGTATGGCAAACGGAGGCATCTACTAATATTCGGGATACGGGTTGATCTGATTTTTTATCGGGTTTTGCTTTTGACGTGGATTGGTCTGACAGAGTAGGAGAGGGCGCAGAGCGGTATTTGAAGGATCGTTAAATTTTGTAAGCGGGGAGTGTTCATCGCTACGCTTTTTGATATTTTAATAGAAATTAATCTGAATAATAGGAGGTTTAATTTGCGTAACTTTGCAAAAATAATTGATAAATAGATTTATTCCTACTATGCAACTACTAGCTAAAACGCTCCATGGATTCGAAGAAGTTCTCGCTGAAGAACTTCGGCAACTCGGTGCTACCAATATTGAAGAGCGAAAAAGAGCCGTAGCTTTTCAGGGGGATTTAAAATTAATGTACCGCGCCAATCTTGAATTAAGAACGGCCATTCGCGTTCTCATGCCCATCGCTAATTTTACGGCGCGCGACGAAAATGAATTCTACGATAAAATCAAGGCCATCAACTGGGAAAAATATATGACCGTCACGCAGACACTCGCAGTCGATGCCGTTACCGCTTCCAAAACTTTTAACCACAGCAAGTATATCGCCCTGAAGACAAAAGACGCAATTGTCGATCAATTTCGGGAAAAATATAAGAAAAGACCCAATGTTCGAGTTTACAATCCGCATTTAGGCGTGTACATTTATATCCACGACGAAAAGATTAATGTGTCCATTGATAGTACCGGAGAATCGCTTCATAAAAGAGGCTACCGCGTTGCTTCGGTAGATGCACCCATCAACGAAGTGCTCGGCGCCGGGATGATCCTGCTTTCAGGCTGGAATAAGAAAGGTCTGCTCATGGATCCAATGTGTGGCTCCGGAACTTTACTGATCGAAGCAGCTATGTATGCCAATAACATTGCTCCTAACCGATTGCGAACGCACTTTGCTTTTATGAACTGGAAGGAACACGACGAAGCGATGTGGGAAGACGTAAAAAAGCACGCCGAGGATCAAATCGTTAATCATCCCGACCCGATCCTGGGATGGGACAAGAATTTGGGCTGTGTTCGTAAAACGGAGCAAAATGTCGAAGCGGCTGGATTGACTGGAAAAATTGAGGTAAATCGAAAACGTTTTGAACGATTAGAAGCACCTCCGGCACCAGGAACGATCATTATGAATCCGCCCTATGATGAGCGACTGGAAGAGGATGATATCGAAGAATTTTACGAAATTATTGGTGATACGCTTAAGAAAAAATATACTGGTTATAACGCGTGGCTGATCTCTTCTAATATGGACGCTATTAAAAAAATTGGATTGCGAACCTCCAGAAAGATTACGATGTTTAACGGAAAACTAGAATGTAAATTTGTGAAGTATGAAATGTACCAGGGAAGTAAAAAACAAAAATCGGAAGAAGTATCTGAGTAAGGGGCTATCTAGACAATTGGTATTTCTTTTCTTTTTGACTGGATTTATATTTCCAATCTTAAACGGGCAGGAAGACGGAACGTTTAGTCGTTTTCAAAATCAGTTTTCCGTTGCACTTAACGTAGTGATTCCCGATGGTATTTCTAGCTTGCAATACTTAAAAAATACTCCTCAACTTTCTTCTAACAAAATACCTCAACAGTGGCAATCCGTCGCCCTTCCTTCTCCGGATCGCTCTCCCCGGATTTACAACTATCAGGAAATTGGTATTTTCTGTAAACTAGATGTTAAGCTGGATAAAATTTCTAAAATACCCATTCGATTTCGTCTCGGAACCCAAGAGGCAGTAGATCGAAAAGAGGGGAAGTAGGGATAGAGACATGGCTCTATCCCTACTTCTTTTTCAAATACTGCGTCTTCAGTACCAACCACGTCTTGCCATTTCGACATTCAATCGTGTCCTCACTTCCAGTCAGTTTGATATTCTTAAAAACAGTTCCTCGCTTCAAGTTCGTATTGGTTCCTTTTAATTTTAAGTCCCGGATCAACTGAACAGCGTCTCCTTCCTTGAGGCTATTACCGTTGCTGTCTTTTGCTTCTTCCATGATATTATTTTTTGGTAAAGATACGAATAATCAGATTGGTGACCACTAGCGTTTTTTCCAAATCTTAAAAATGAAACAACTATTTTTTATCTTTTCTCTATGCTCCTTTCTCTCTTCCACCGCCCTGTCCGCACAAGAACTTACCATGTTTACAGGACGCTTCGGTTGGGAATTTTATCAGGACGATAAAAAAATTGAAAGTGATTATTTTAAAAAACTACTCTCAGGTGATCCCGGTGCGGCACAAAACTGGAAAAAATACCATACTGACCTATAACCGTTCACTAGAAAAAAAGAATATAGGACAGCGGCTCAGCCCCGCAAGCAACGGAATTGAAATTGCCTGGTCATTTCAGGGTTTGAATAATAAGAAGTAGATACAATAATGACGTAATTCATGAATTGTATTTACGTTTTTTGGTATCTTCGCTGCATGATCGAAAAACAACCGCTGCACCTAAATAAGACTTTTAAATATACGCTGGACCTACTGGAAAAAACGACCACTAGTGCGTTTATTACCGGACGCGCCGGTACCGGAAAGTCGACGTTATTGAGTCTTTTTCGAAATAGTACACGTAAAAAAATAGTTGTGTTAGCGCCGACAGGCGTTGCCGCATTAAATGTGCAAGGACAGACCATTCACTCCTTTTTTGGGTTCCCGGCCAAGCCCTTGCAAAAACACGATATTCAAAAACGCCGGAACCGGAGTTTATACCGAAAACTGGAAGTATTGGTCATCGACGAAATTTCGATGGTGCGTGCCGATCTATTGGACAATATTGATTATTTTTTAAGAATTAACCGTGACAATCCAAAACCTTTCGGGGGCGTACAAGTCGTATTTTTTGGAGATCTTTTTCAGTTGCCACCCGTAGTGGCCACCATGGCTGAAAGAGAAATATTCTCCACCATTTATGATAGTCCTTACTTTTTTTCTTCCAAAGTTTTTGGTGAGGAAATGGAGATGGATTATATCGAACTGACCGAAACCTACCGACAAGAATCTGCGCACTTTATCGGCCTGCTGGATGCCGTACGATTGAATCAGATTGATTACGACATAATGGAAGATCTGAATACGCGGCACATTCCAAATTTTACATCCACCGATTTTTACATCACGCTTTCTTCCCGTAATAACATTGTTAATCAAATCAACACCGAACGACTCAAAGCACTTAAAACCGACGAGTATACCTACCTCGCCAGTATGTCAGGAAGCTTTGGTGAGCGATTGGCTCCCGCAGAACCAGCGCTAAAATTAAAGTTGGGCGCTCAGGTAATGTTTGTAAAAAATGATCCACAACGACGCTTCGCCAACGGTACAATCGGGAAGGTGGTCAAACTCATGGATGACGAAGTTCACGTCGTCATCGAAAATCCGGATGGTACCCAAAAGTACATTAATGTAGAAAAACTTAAGTGGGAAATGCTCCGCTACAAAGCGACCGAAATAGATGCAGAAAATCCCATTACTACCGAAAAAGTCGGTAGCTACACCCAGTATCCATTACGGCTGGCCTGGGCGATTACAATTCATAAAAGTCAGGGAAAAACCTTTGATAAAATTATTGTTGATTTAGGTCGTGGTGCTTTTGAACATGGGCAGACTTACGTAGCACTGAGTCGCTGCCGCACCCTCGAAGGAATCGTTTTACGTAAGCCACTAACTGGTCGTGATATTATAATTGACCCAAGAGTTATTGAATTTTTTGAGCAGAATTTTTAGCAATTAGAAAAAAATTCCTACTTTGGAGGCATACTACCGGATATTTTTAATTTTTCACTTAGAATAAAGTCTAATTAATAACCAAAACCTAACTATCATGGCTAAAAAGAAAAAAGAAAGAATTATTGAAGCCAAAAATAAAGAAGCAGAGAAAAAGATGATGATAATCGTGGGCACCGCTACGGTCTTGTTAATGATCTTGCTTTATTGGGCCTTTACTGGATAAAACTTCAAACTTCAAGTAAAATTTATTCAAATAAAACACTCCATACCAACTACCGTTGTGGAGTGTTTTGTATTTTATATCACCTCCATTTTCCAATATAATATTTGACTGGCGCTTCAGTAATACCAGGATAAATATTAACACTATCCCGTAGAATAATCGGTGGCGGACTTGTTTTTAAAAATCGATCTTTTGACAAGACCACCAGATCACTGGTGTTTCGTTTGGTGGTCGCGATTTTATCTGCCGCTAATCCTTGCAGTTTAATGCCAGCAGCCTCTGTATAAATGGCAGTACTAGACCGAAAATGACCTGGCGTTTCTATAAAGAAAATCAATTGTTTGGTATCCGGACTGCGGTAGTTTTTTGCCTTCTCCACCATTATGCGGTGCGCGCCTTTTCTATTTTCTAACAATGGCATTCCATTCAGCCAAAACATCAGAAAACCAATCATCGCCGCCACTGCTAAACTCCCCGTCAATCGACTCTGTCGCTCCGAAAAAATAGCGGTAACACTTACCAGACTTCCTCCCCAGTAAGCAATAGCGACCGAAATGGCCGCCCGGTATCCCGCGGATCCAAATTGATTGTATCCGGCCAGCATAATAAATCCAAATAAAATAAAAAAGGCCAAAATAAAATGCGTGACAATCATCGACCGAACGACCCCACGATAGGGATAATTTTTTTGAAAATAAAACAATACATGCCGACCAATCATCAATGCTAAAACAATTTGCAATACTCCTGTTCCACAGGCCAATGCGCCCACCAACCAACCTGCGTAGACGATGGCCAACTCTTCCCGCTTTCTCAATTTTTTTAGAGTATCCCAGAATGCCGCTGGAAAAAATGCCAGCCAGGGTAGATAAGCCAGTAGATTGTAGATTAGAAAACTTCCAACGTTACGCTCAGGCCAAGCCATTAGCAAACCAGGTGTTTCCCAGCTTAGACCTCCGGAAACGACTACAATAATAATCGTCAAAATAAAGGGAATGGAGAAGATAGGCTTTAGAATATGCTTTCCATTTTTATGAAAAATTCCGAAAAACAACAGTATTGCTCCCGACCACAAAAACATCGGAATAGGTGCAAAATAGCAGCCAAGGAAAAAAGGTAAATTAGAACGAAAGGACCATTCTATTTGTGGTTGTTTGAGATAATAAATTAATCCCAGAATCTGAAATGTCTGGGCAGCGATTAACCACGCATCCACAGCTACCAGTTTTCCCAAAAATAAAAGCAGAAAAGAACAGGCCGCAACGAGGGTGGCCATCCGGGCAGCTGGTTCGCTAAATATCCGACGTCCTAAAAAATACAATCCACCCAGCGTCATCAAAACTGCAAAAGTTGCGGGCAGTCTCAATAAAATTGAAGAAAGCGGCGCATACGCATAAATCTGTTCTAACAGCCGAAATGGCAACGGTGCGATCGTTCCCCCTTTCAAAGGAGCGGTTTGCACCATAAAAGAAAGCAGAGCCGCTTCTCCTTCGTCCCAAAAACTAGCTATATCATTGTAAATCAAGAGATTAACGACTGTAATAAAGACCGCCAAAATAATGATAAATCGACTATGAGATTGTTTTTTTTTCACGGTGCAAAGGTAATTATTTTTCTAAGAAACTTTGGTTATTATTGTTACTAATCAAGGTACTAAAAACGGAGTTATGCCGTAGCATAATGCGTATTTTAGTAACCCCGCCCGATCTGACAATCGGTCCGGCGGGGCAGAGTCGTAGCAAAAAAAGCGGTTAAAAGTGTAAAGTTATTTTTGAACCGTTCCTAAATGAATTCGTACCTTTACCCTGGTTTTACAAACGATAAATCTTATGGAGGGATGAGAAATAAATAATGATCCATTCTGACTTTCTAAAATATGATTTATACTTCCCTGCCCGAACGGATGTTCAGTCAGGCAGGTTATTTTTTCAGTAATCCAACAAGCCTGCCCAGTCAAACAGTGTTGAAGTTTGGTTTTTTAGAAACCTGTAGAGATTCCATATTTACAAGCGTCAAGATTAAAAATATTTATGTCAGAAGTTAAAATTAATGTAACGGAAGAAAATTTTGCAAACACTGCTTCCCTCACGATTGCCCTGATTGCGCATGATGGCAAAAAGCCGGAGATGGTTGCTTTCGCCATCAATCATAAAGCGGTGATGAAAGGAACCCGAATAATTGCTACAGGCACAACGGGTGGCTACATCGAAAATGCAGGTTACGATGTTATCAAATGCTTATCTGGACCGCTCGGTGGCGACGCACAGATTGCTGCGCTGATTGCTCAAAAAGAAGTTGATGCGGTTTTCTTTTTTAGAGATCCACTTGATAAACATCCCCACGAACCCGACGTGCAGATGCTGATGCGTTTGTGTGATGTCCACAATATTCCGTTGGCAACCAATCCGGCTGGTGCCAAACTATTGTTATCAGGATTACTAGCTTCCAAAAAATAATCGCCTTGACGTTAAAACCTAAAACCCGGCAAAAGGAAATTCTCGCTAAAGCGGCTCGCTTATTTCGAAAAAAAGGATACGCGGCTACTTCTATTCGGGATATTGCCGATCAAGTCGGTATGAAATCCGCTAGTCTATATAATCATATCAACAGCAAACAGGAAATTTTACAAGTACTCCTGTTACCCATTGCAAAAATATACGTCACCAGTATTGATCGGGTAAATGAAAGTCCACTCCCTGCTATTAAAAAACTAGAACAAATTATCCGCGATCAAATTGTTATTACCATAGAAAATCCGGATGCCGTTTCACTTGTACCAGACCAATGGCTTTTTTTAGAAAATAATGAAGAAAGCAAAACCTACGCTTACGATGATTACATCCGATTACGAAATCATTACGAGAAAGTATTTATCGATATCTTCCAGCGAGCTATTGAAGAAGGAGACTTAAAATCTGTTCATATTGAAATAGCATGTTTTAGTATTTTATCTACCTTGCGGAGATTATATTCCTGGTACGCACGACATCGAACGATCGATAAATCCTTATTGGAGAGAGAGTTGGTTATGAATTTGCTCGGGGGATTGAGAACGATAAAAAAATAACGAATCTCTGCGGTCGGGTTACACGGAACTAAGGGTAGATAAAAAAATCTTTTATTTAATAAAATATTATATCCAATAAAAACTATGTCAAACTCTATTCACCAATTTAAAGTTGAAGATCTCACAGGTAATATCGTGGATCTAAAAAAGTATGCTGGAAAAGTACTACTCGTCGTCAACACCGCCTCCAAATGTGGTTTTACACCGCAACTAAAAGATATGGAAGCAATTTACGCCGAATACAAAGACCAGGGCCTGGAAGTACTCGCTTTTCCCAGCAATGATTTTGCCGGACAAGAACCACTCGACGGCGAAGCGATTGCGCAATTTTGTGTCACAAAGTATGAGGCTTCTTATCCTATTTTTAATAAAATAAAAGTAAGAGGCGACGGCGTACATCCCCTGTATGATTTTCTGTCTGATAAATCCAAAAACGGAAGCGTTTCCTCCAAACCTAAATGGAATTTTCACAAATACCTCATCGACAAAGAGGGAAGGGTTGTGGATTATTTTTTAAGTATTACCAACCCTAACGGCGGAAAAGTAAAAAAAGCCATTGAAAAATTATTAGGAGCGTAATTTATGACACTGGCCCCGTAAAGTGTAAGTCTATTACAGAATTGTGGCAGCGGAGGGCCAAAAACAAAAAGTAAAAATAAAGATGAAAGTAAATGTATTAGCCATTGGTGTCCATCCCGACGACGTGGAACTAAGTTGCTCTGGAACGCTACTGCGACATATTGATCTGGGATATTCCATTGGATTACTGGATTTGACCCGGGGAGAAATGGGAACCCGCGGTACTGCCAAAACGCGTAAAAAAGAAGGGCTGGCTTCCGCTAAAATTATGGGTGCCAGTTTTCGTAGAACCCTGAATTTAGGCGATGGATTTTTTAATCTTGGTAAAAAAAACAAGAAAAAAGTGATCAAGGTTATTCGCGATTGTCAACCGGATATTGTTCTGGCCAATGCGCTGAGCGACCGCCATCCCGATCATGGTCGTGCCGCTCAGCTGATTACAGATGCTTGTTTTTTGGCAGGACTTAGCAAAGTAGAAACGAAGCAAGATGGGAAAAAACAAAATCCCTGGCGTCCCAAAGTAATCTATCATTATATTCAGGATCATACTTTACACCCCGATTTGGTCGTAGATATTACCCCATACATGGATAAAAAACTGGAGTGTATCCTAGCGTATAAAACACAATTCTTCGATCCTGGAGCAAAAGTGAAAGGGCCACAAACTCCGATTTCCAGCGAAGACTTTTTTGAATCTATTAAAGCTAAAAATCGAATCCATGGACGTTATATAAGTGCTAAATTTGGCGAAGGTTTTAACGTGGTTCGTCCCGTTGGCGTAAATGATTTATTCAGCCTGGAATAGTCAAAATCCTGAAAGCCTGACGGATAGACTGTTTGTTAATTAATTGTAAACTTTAGATAGTATTCCTTATTTCTTCCCACGGGCAGCCAAAAAAACAATATTTTTAAATTTAAAAAATGAAATTATTCTCCCCTTTACCTATGGTCTTGTTCTTGTCTCTTGTTTTTTTAACTGCTTGTGATAAAGATGATCCAGTGCCTATAGATGAGCCAGAATTAATTACAACCCTCATTTATACCCTCACGCCGATAGGTGGAGGTACGCCTGCCGTTCTTTCTTTTCAGGATTTAGATGGAGATGGTGGCGATGAGCCTGTCGTCATAACGGATAACCTGATGGCAAATACGACCTACAATGGTAGTATATCTTTACTGAACGAAACAGAAACTCCCGCTGAAAATATCAGTGCTGAAGTTTTGGAAGAAGGTGCTGAACATCAGTTCTTTTTTGCACAGACGGTCAATGGTATTTCGCTCGCGTATACCGATATGGACGAGGATGGAAACCCGATTGGCCTATCAACTATATTGACAACAACAGTCGCACAAAGTGGAAACTTCACCATTATCTTACGTCACGAGCCGGACAAAAATGCGGATGGAGCAGCACAAGGAAATATTAACAACGCCGGAGGCGAAACAGATATCGAAGTAACGTTCCCTATTAATGTTCAATAATAAACGATACTTTTTTTTTGTTTTCTTGTTTTTGCCAATTTTCGGATCGGCCCAGAACTGTAATGTAGCAGTACAGGGATTGGTGACAGACCATGATTCGGAGGAACCCCTCGAATTGGTAAATATCTATATTCAGGAAACACAACAGGGTTTTCTCACGAATGATCAGGGAATATTTCAGATTGCTGACCTTTGTCCCGGTGACTATCACCTCACCATCAGTCACATTGGTTGTGAAGCAACTTATCTTTTTTTAGAATTAGCGGTTGATACTGTGATACAAATTACGATGGAACATTCCGTTAATGTTTTAGAAGATGTAATCGTTGAAGGAAGTTCACAATCCAGAACCATTCAGAGTGCGCAGGCTATTTCCGAACAAGGTATCACCGACAATGCTAATAAAAATCTATCCACGCTACTCGAATCCATTGCTGGCGTCAGTACACTAAAAAATGGTAGTGGAATTTCTAAACCAGTGATTCATGGTCTGTTTGGAAATAGAATTATTATTTTAAACAATGGCGTAGCACAAAGCGGACAGCAATGGGGGAATGATCACAGTCCGGAGATCGACGCCCTGGTGGCCAGTAAAATTCGAGTCGTTAAAGGAGTTGCGGCGCTGGAATATGCGGGAGCTGGTCTGGGTGGAGTAGTGATGGTCGAGCCGTCCGCGATTGGTCGGGAGCCACATCTACACGGAAAGGGAACTTACTTTTTTGAATCCAATGGTCGTGGACACGGCGCTAATTTACAGCTCAAACAGTATACTTCCCGACTGGCCTGGAAAATTAACGGAACGTTTAAGAAGCGAGGAGATCAAAAAACGGCAGACTATTTTTTAAATAATTCCGGGAGTCAGGAAATGAATGTGGCGCTGCAATTAGAAAAGTCTTTTTCATCAAAATTTTTTACCACCTTTTATTTCAGTTCTTTCAACACGAAGTTAGGTGTTTTACGGGGATCACATATTGGCAATCTAACGGACCTGAGCACGGCTTTCGAACGGAAAGTTCCTTTTTTTACGGAAGATAATTTTAGCTATAATATAGAGGCACCAAAGCAGCAAGTAAACCACCAGTTTTTGAAATTAACGGGAAAGTATTTTTTCAATGATGACAAATGGTTGGAAACTATTATCGCTGGTCAGTTAAATCAACGGAAAGAATTTGATGTTCGCCGGAGTGGGTTAACGGGCGTGGCGGCCTTGAGCCTGCAACAATATAACCTGATGGTGACTAGTAAATACAATCAACGGGTTTCTTCTACTTTAGATGTAGTTACCGGACTACAATTCAATCTCACTGACAATACCAATGATCCTGGTACCGGTATTCTACCATTGATCCCGGATTATCTATCCAATGAAATAGGTGGTTTTGTTCGATTGACCAAACAAATTGAAAAGTCTTCCTTCGAATTGGGTGCACGCTATGATTTTCTACAACAAAGTGTGGCCACGATCACCCGATCGACGCCCCGTAGCATTGAGCGGTTTGATAATGCATTCCATAATCTTAGTGTTTCAACGGGCTGGACTTACCTTTTTCATCCGACCCTGCGCCTGACGGGTAACCTGGGATTCGCGACCCGCAATCCCGCGATTAATGAACTGTATAGCGGTGGCTTACATCAAGGTGTGAGTGGTATCGAAGAAGGGAATATTAATCTGAAAACCGAGCGATCGCTTAAATCCACCTTATCTTTTAGCGGAAGTAAGCACGATAATTTTTCATTTGAATTCCTCGGTTATTACCAACGTATTGATGATTATATTTTTCTGAATCCACAAGACGAAATTCGTTTGACGATCCGTGGTGCGTTTCCGGTTTTTAATTATGAACAAACTGACGCACGTATTTATGGATTAGACCTTACGGGAAAATGGCAGATTGCTCCGGCTTTTTATACCAACCTGTCCTATAGTTTTATTCGAGGAAAAGATTTGACAAATAATCTGCCATTGGTCAATATTCCAGCGAACACCATTAACCTCTCTATTGCGTACGAAGTCCCCAAACAAGTGAAACTGAATAAAGTTATTTTTGAAAATATAGTGTTTGAAATCGAAAACAGATACGTTTTTAAGCAGAATAATCTGGAAGCAGATCAGGATTTTGTTTTGCCTCCAGGCGCTTACTACCTTTTGGGGGCAAGCTTTGCGTCCGATGTGCAATTAGCAAAATTACGTTTACGCTTTTTTACCAAAATAGAAAATGCCCTGAACGTCAAGTATCGAGATTACCTAAATAGACAACGATATTTTGCAGATGATCCGGGAATAAATTTTAAGGCAGGGATGACGGTGAAGTTTTGAGGAGGAATTTTTTCCTAGACATTAAGTACATTGATTAGTGATTAGTGATTAGTGATTAGTTAATCGGTCCTTCCAGCGCATACTAAATTGTTTAAAAAACTCAAAAGAGGTTGCAGAGTGATCGTAGTATCAAAAAAATTTATGAATTTATATTCCGTTATCTTGTATAACAGTGCGGTAACTTTTTAGATTAGCTAATTTTTGAGATTAACTTTCAAATAGGGATTGTTTTTTCGCTGTTAGCTGGTTAGCAGTTGGCTAGTTGGCTTCCCTCATTCGTGAAATACGTTGAAGAGAAGCCAACTAGCTAATAGCCAACAGGCTAACAAGCCAAATTTTTAATGCAATCACCTCCAAATTAAAAGTTACCGAACCATTGTTGTACATAGAAATTAAAAAACAAAAAAAGCCCGATTTAATCATCAGATTAAATCGGGCTTTTTTCGTTAAGGTAAATAAAACCTACGCAGACATTTTCTTTCTTTCCGGTGGCATGGTTCTAAAAACCTTATCCCAAAAAGTATTGGATACACCGAATGCCAAGTTTGGGTATTTGTGGTGGTGTAAAGCATGATGGTGCCATAAGTGTTTTAGGCGCTTAGGCGCTTTACGGGTATGTACACCGTAGTGAACGGACGCGTACATAAGGTAACCTAACTGAAAACCAGGAAGGAAAAACCAGGCCGCACTACCCATTACTAGATAGAATATACCAAAAAAGATCAGCAATAGAACACTGGCTGGAATTGGTGGCATGAATAAGCGCTTCGCATCTCTGGGTTGATTATGGTGGTAACCGTGAATAGCATAATGTACCTTTTTCATAGTTGGCGTGTCCGCTACAAAATGGAAGATCCAACGGTGTAGGCCATATTCGGCAAATGTCCAGGTAAACATTCCTCCGATAAAGAACGCGACCACAATTAATGGATTTGTAGTATAGCCGGATTGTATACCAAAATATATGCAAACAGAGGCAATTATTAAATGAAAAGGCACCATCATACGTGGGGACGTAGCTGTCAACTTTTCTAAGATTGGATTTTCGTACATTCGGCCGCTGGTAGCGGTTTGATTTTTTTCTGACATCACTTAATTTTTGGTAACAAAATAAGGCAATTTAACTATAAAAATCATGGTTTATGAACCATCTTTTGTCAAATTTTACATTATGGGGCAAAATACACCTCTTTTAATATTTTATGAAAGTAGCTGATAACCAATTAATGCACTAAAATAGGCTACTAACAGCATCGCGCTAAATTGAATAAATGGCCATTTCCAGCTACCGGTCTCTCTGCGGACAATCGCCACAGTACTCATGCACTGTAAGGCAAAAGCATAAAAAAGCAGCAATGAGAAGCAGGTCGCTATATCGAACCGGGGTAGATTAGTGCCCGGTTTGACTTCACTCTTTAGGCGGCTGATCACACTTCCTTCTTCTTCCGAACCAATACTATAAATAGTGGCTAGTGTTCCGACAAATATTTCTCTAGCCGCAAACGAAGAAAGTAGCGCAATTCCAATTTTCCAGTCATAACCGAGCGGAGCAATGATTGGTTCAATACTTTTACCAATATATCCGGCATAAGAATATTCTAACGCTATGGAAGCAGCATCTAACTCGGTCTGTTGTCCTGCTTTTTGATCAATAAAGTCTTGATCGTGTGGACTAAAAGCAGATAGAAACCAGAGAATCAGCGAAAACAATAGAATGATTTTTCCTGCTTCGACTACAAATGCTTTGGTTTTTAAGAACATATCGCTAAATACCCGGCGCCAGTGTGGACTTCGATAAAACGGCATCTCCATAATCCAGATGGGATCAGTAGCGGGCTCTTTCCACCGCGAAATCAACCAGGCTGCTCCTAAAGTACTTAATGTGCCGAGGAGATATAATGCAAACAAAGCCAGTCCTTTATAGCTAAATAATCCAAATAGATAGTCATCGGGAAAAATTAGCGCAATCAGGATTGTGTATACTGGTAACCGAGCGCTACAAGTCATAAAGGGAATAGCCATAATCAAGGCGAGTCGTTCGCGTTCCCGCTCTACCGTTCGTACGGACATGATGGCGGGAATCGCACATGCCAGTCCCGAAACAATCGGTACAACACTAGATCCACTAAGTCCAAATCTTTTCAATACGTTATCCGAAAGAAAGGAAATTCGGGACATATATCCGGTACTTTCCAGCAAACCAAAGAAAAAAAAGAGAATCGCAATTTGAGGAATAAAAATTAGAATACCGCCGAGTCCGGGAATCAGTCCGTTACTCAGTAAATCGCCGAGCCACGCTGGATTGATATTACCAGCTTTGCCACTGACCCATGCAAAAGTACCATCAATCAGATCCATCGGATAAGCGGCAAAGGAAAAGATAGACTGGAAAATAATGAATAAAATGCCTAGAAAAATCAAGGTTCCAAAAAAGGGGTGGAGTAGGACTTTGTCCAGGCGATCGCTGCGTTCCTGCTGTTCTATATGTGCAGGTATTTCTACGGTATCGGTTAATAATTGACCGATCACTAAATACCTTTTTTCCAAATCACGGATCGCCAGGTCTGGTTTTGTATCCGCCGGTTCTCCTACCCAGGCACGAACGAGTGGTTCGTACGCATTGCCATAGTCGCCATTGCTAAAGTCATCATAATGACTGCGTGCAAAAGCAGTGGGCACCTCAAAACTATTATTGTGAATGATCTCTTTTATTTCATCCAGCCCATCTCCGTTACGGGAATTACATAAAAGGACAGGGCAGTTGAGTCGACCGGAAAGTAATGTTGTGTCAATGGTTATTTTGTTGGCGGCCAGTTCATCCTTAAAATTGATGACCAAAATCATCGGAATCTGCAGGTCGGCAATCTGCGTGAAAAGCAACAGCTCTTCTTCCAGTTTGGTGCCACTGACCACAAAAATAATAGGTTGATTGGTTGCTTTACTTTTAAGAATAGCACGGGCAGAAATTTGTTCGTCAATGGTAGCAGCCCATAGCGATTTTAGTCCAGGTAAGTCGGAGATGGAGTAGTCTCGGTAACGTCCCGTTTTTTTCTCTACCGTAACACCTTCGTAGTTTCCTGTATGCTGTTTAAGACCCGTTAATAGGTTGAAAAGGCTGGATTTTCCCACGTTGGGATTACCGGCCAGTAAGATTGTTTTACTCATTCATTGGTTCTACCTGAATCGAGGCTAAATCAGCCCGACGGATGGCTAGTTTTCTTCCGTTACAGGTAATCAGAGACAAATCCTGTGATGGGAAGCATTGCAAAAGTCTAATGCGCTTACCAGGATGGATACCATGGGTAAGCAGTAAATGGCGGGCTTCCGCGTCGCTCGGGAGTAGTTCGACTCTGGCGAGGGTGCCTTTTGTAAGTTGATTTAATGAAATCATATTTATATGCCTATTTAGACTTAATAAAGATAGTGCGAAAATAGGCTTTTCTATATAAAGAAGGTTGGTTTTAAGAGATTTCTTTTGAAAATAAAGGTTTGGCTTTCCATCGTCATTTGATAAACACCTTCCACTTAACACTACTTTGCGCATTACTCATTTCCAAAATAAAAAGGCCGGGTTCCAGATCGGGTGGCGCAATATTGATTTCAGTCTGGTTGATTCGGGGAACGATCGTTTGCTCCCAGCGTTTTATACGGTTTAAATCAAAAAGACAGAAGGTGAGCGGATAGCTGGGAAAGGTGTCCGAAGATTGAATGAATAGATGGTCCTTGGCTGGATTAGGGTAAACAGTATAAGCATCTGAATTACCGATGTCAGGAGTGTAGGTGTCTACGTAATCCAGCTGCTGATCTATCCAGTAGATACGTTGACAAATCCAGTTATTAAGATAATCCAGTTCCTCGCTGTAGGTATCGCCCACGTACCAGTCGAGGACATTTGGCTGTCCAAGTATTGGCCATTTTGTGAAATTGCGATCAGCTGCCGGAGTAACAACAGCTTCCCAGTGATTTATTTGATTGGTGAAATTAGTACAATTTATTACATCGTTTCGCCAGAAGGCCCAGCGATCTTTTACTATATTATAGAAATAAGGATCATTAAGTAACACGGACCACCAAAAAGGTATTTGATGGGGAAAATCCCACCAGTGATTGTCATATTCCCATCCACTATATAAATATTCGTAGCCCCAGTAATTTCCGAGGCCAAAGTTATAATCCCAAACGGGGCCAAGTTTTAAACGGCCATCCACGACGTCGGCATCTTTGTACATATAAGTACTCAGTCGATAAGCATCCGGATTTTTGGCAAATTCGTTGAGGATAAAGTAATCGGCAAAATTTTCTACATCAATCAAATCATAAACTTCCGTATTGTCGGTTTCATGCAATAAAAGCAGTTTGTTTTCAAAATTATCCATAAAGTCTTTTAGATAAGATTTTTGATTTTCCGTGATTTCATTGGCTTTTGGATATAAATAATGATAGTTCCATTTTCGTTCCTGATCACCAACGTTATAAGTAGCACTCTGCCATCCAATGTTGGAGTTCCACCATGAATCTATTTTAAACAAAAAGCCACCGTCGGAAGGAGCCATATTTGGATCGTCAAATTTGGTCAAATTCACCCGATCTTTATCCCGCTTTATTTTTTCCATAAATATATAAACCCCCAGATACTCGCCGTTGATGACCAGTTCACAGGGTTGGACTCGCGATGCGTATTGACCCATATCTCTTGCGAGATCATAGGTTATGATATTTCTTAACAGAGATTTGTCAATATAAGGACCATACAGTACCCAGTCATTTTCTTTGGGGAATCCCAATAACGGAATATTGTTATTGTCCCCGTTTTCTAACTGCGTTTCAAAAAGGTAGGAAACTTTCTCCAGGTTGACGGTACCATTACCACGGATTTCGATACCAATCCGGCCGTTGTAAATATTAGCAAGGTCTGTCAAAAAACTGGTCTCGCCTTCTGTGTAAATAATATCTAGATGGGCTTCCGTTTTGGGTTCGTTGAGAATTTCGTTCCCGTAGGTATCCACGACAAATAGTGGTAATGTACTGCCTTCGTCCAGTAGCGCCTGACTGCAGAGTAGCAATGGATAAAAAAATAAAAATGATAGTAAAAATTTCATTGTATTAATTTTAGGAAGACTTGAGCATACCAAGTTACCAATTAGTCAACAAAATACAAAGTCTAATGTTGGTTTTGGCAGGGACAATAGTTACAATGAAAACGAACCGATCCGGAAATACGTTATCCGAACACCCTGTGCGCAAGCAAATCAACGTTTCCTTTAACAGTTTTTCTCTATCTTTGTGGTCGAATAGCGAAAGTTTAAATAAGCGCTATAAGTTGAGCAATTCAAAATTTTTTATCATGGTACAACTTGAGAAAATAACGGATCCTACTTTTGAAAAGAAAACCAGCTATAATACCCTGGAGCAATTTTTTCTACGGCTGATTCGTGACGAACGGGACTTACCTTTTATCTGGCTTTGTTTGCAAGTGACTTTTATTCAGATTCCCTTTGCGATTTTGCTGTATACCAATATTTTGACCGGCTGGTATTGGGGAGGTGCGGCCATCGCTTATCTGGTGATGATGGTTTATTTTTTGGGACCGTATACGTTGATGTTGCACAATACCAGTCACCGGCCATTTTTTAAACGGGAGCACAATTGGGGGAATTATTATATTCCCTGGGTATTGGGACCGTTTATGGGACAGTCGCCGGAGACCTATTTTAGTCACCATATCGGAATGCATCACGCCGAAAATAATATGGAAGCGGACAAGTCTTCTACCATGAAATACCAGCGGGATAGTTTCCGTGGGTTTATGCATTATTTTGGGGTCTTTTTGTTTATCGGTGTTTTAGAATTGATCAATTATTTTAAAAAAAGAGATCGGTCAGATTTTATTAAGCGAGTAGTGCGCGGGGAGTTTAGTTTTTTGCTTTTAGCGGGTGCACTTTGTTTTATTAGCTGGCAAGCAACGATGATTGTTTTCATCGTACCGTTTATTATTATCCGATTTTCGATGATGGCTGGCAACTGGGGACAACATGCTTTTATTGATGCCAACGACCCTGCCAATAACTACCGAAATAGTATTACGTGTATCAATAGTCTTTACAATCGCCGCTGTTTTAACGATGGTTACCATATTGGTCATCACCTCAGCCCGCACCGTCACTGGACGGATATGCCGACTGATTTTGTAAAAAATAAAGATAAGTACGTAGAAAACAAAGCCATTGTTTTTGTGGGAATGGATTTTCAGGAAGTATGGTTATGGTTGATGCTAAAACGCTATGATAGGCTGGCGAATAATTTTGTAAATATTAATAATATCTACAAATCTGACGAAGAGGTGATCGCTTTTTTAAAAGAGCGTACTCAAAAAATTGAGCAGGTAGAGGGGTTGCAACCGGCGTAGTTCTTTGTCGTTGATGGTTTTAGTACTGACCTCGACTTTAGCCAAACTTTGCTGTTGGCTAGGGTGTTCAATCTAAACTATACAATCTGAAAATTTCTTGTGTAGTTTTATATTACGTATTTTCGACTGATCCCAGAGGGATCACATTATGTTAGCCGAGATTCGAGGCCCGTAGTCGTTCGATCCCAGAGGGATCGCATTATTTTCTGAAGAGCAAGTTATCAAATGAATCTATCCAATTGAAATGAATTATCATAAAAATGCGGAACTTTCACTCCCTAATTGAACACCCTAACAAAAAGCCCATCGTCCACCCACCGAAAGCCAAACCCGTTAGAAGGCAAAAAGCCCATCGTCCACCCATCGTCCGCCAAACCCGTTAGAAGAGAAAAAGCCCATCGTCCGCCCACCGCCAGCCAAACCCGTTAGAAGAGAAAAAGCCCATCGTCCACCCACCGAAAGCCAAACCCGTTAGAAGAGAAAAAGCCCATCGTCCACCCATCGTCCGCCAAACCCGTTAGAAGAGGAAAAAGCCCATCGTCCGCCCATCGCCAGCCAAACCCGTTAGAAGAGAAAAAAGCCCATCGTCCACCCATCGTCCACCCATCGCCACCCATCCCCACCCTCATTAAACCACTTCCACCGCCGCCTTATAATACAAGTTTGAACAATTCTCCTCCGTAAAAATCTCATTCGATAGACGAACAATATCTCTCCTCGTTACCTTCAAGTATTCCTCCTTTTCCGTATTAATCAAGTTTGCGTCACCGATCAATTCGAAGTAAGCAAGATTGATAGCTTTGTTCAAAACATTAGACTCCGAAAAAATTAGTAAACTCTCAATTTTATTTTTATACTTCTGTAATTCCAGTTCGGTTGGACCTTCTTTTTTTAGTAGATCGAGTTCCTTCCAAATGGCTGCTTCCGCTTTTTCCAGTGGAACACCCGGCATTGGTCGGCCTTCAATAATTAATAATCCCGGATCAATATTTCCCGTAATAAAAGCATCAATACTGCTAAACAAACGTTGCTCTTTGTACAGCTTGCGATACAAGCGACTAGAAGAACCATTACAAAGAATATCTGATGTTAAATCTGCTGCGTAATAATTTTTATCGACACGTGCGGGACAGTGGAAAGCCAAATACAAAGCGTCCGAAGGAACCTTGGCGGGATTGATTTGTTTTTGAATCTTACGTTGTGGTGGTTCCATTTCCAGTTTTCGCTCCGGTGTTTTTCCACTTGGAATTTCTGCAAACCATTTTTTTGTAAGTGCTTTTACTTCAGCAATACTTGTCTTTCCGGCTACGACCAAAATCGCATTGTTTGGACGATAATAATTAAAGAAAAATTCTTTTACCTCCTCCAGGGTCGCATCTTCTACATGCTTTGGTATTTTTCCAATAGTCGGCCAGCGGTAAGGATGAATCTTGTAAGCCATATCTGCTAAAAAATGCCACGCATCTCCGTAGGGTTCATTCAGGCAAGTTTCTTTAAATTCTTCCACAACTACTTTTTGTTGAATTTCCAGACTCTTTTGATCGAATTTTAACATCTTCATTCTGTCCGATTCTAACCAAAAAGCAGTTTCAATATTTTCTGCTGGCAAGAGGTCGTAGAAATTAGTAATATCATTGTTGGTGAAAGCATTATTCTCTCCACCCGCCAACTGTATCGGCTCGTCGAAGTCCGGAATATTTTCTGACCCACTAAACATCAAATGTTCAAATAAGTGTGCAAAACCAGTTTTCTCTGGCGACTCATCCCGTGCGCCCACATTGTACAGTACGTTAACCGCCACCATCGGCGTACTATCATCCTCGTGTACCAACACTCGCAACCCGTTTTCCAACGTAAATTTTTCAAATGCTATCATTAAATTCTTTTTATTCAAAATTAACTGTGCCCAGACAACCGCCAGAACCAGGGCTCCAAAATTACCCTTTTTCCTTCTCACATCAAATCCGCCAAAAGCCCTCAAACCTGTATCTTTATAATGTAAAATAACAACTTCGTCAAAAGAATAAATTCAAAGAAAAATTTTAGTGTCTTTTCCGCAAGACAGGCAATTTCTCCGTATCTTTCCACCATGAAGCGTCCTGACTTTAAAAACATCCCTTTTGATCCAGCCATTCTGGCGAAAACCACGGAAACCAGTGCCGATCGAACCTGGGAAACACCCGAGCAGATTATCATCAAAGAAATTTATACGCCCGAGGATCTCAAAAATGTACACCACCTCAATTTCGTTGCCGGAATTCCGCCGTATTTACGTGGACCCTATAGCTCCATGTACAGTGGAAGACCGTGGACCATTCGTCAGTACGCCGGATTTTCTACCGCCACGGAAAGCAACGCTTTCTACCGTCGTAATTTAGCCGCTGGACAAAAAGGATTATCCGTCGCTTTTGATTTGGCCACCCACCGGGGCTACGATTCGGACCATCCCAGGGTGACGGGCGACGTCGGAATGGCTGGAGTGGCCATTGATACGGTAGAAGATATGAAACTTTTATTCGATCAGATTCCACTGGATAAAATGTCGGTTTCGATGACTATGAATGGTGCCGTGATTCCCATTATGGCTTTTTACATCGTAGCGGCAGAAGAGCAGGGCGTTGACCGTAGACTGCTTAGTGGAACGATTCAGAATGATATTTTAAAAGAATTTATGGTGCGGAATACGTACATCTATCCGCCTGCTCCTTCCATGCGAATCATTGCTGATATTTTTTCTTATACCGCCAAAGAAATGCCCCGGTTCAATTCTATCAGTATCAGTGGTTACCATATTCACGAAGCGGGTGCTCCGGCAGATATTGAATTGGCATACACTTTAGCAGATGGCCTGGAATACGTACGTGCGGGATTGGCGAGTGGTCTGACGATCGATCAGTTTGCGCCGAGGTTGTCCTTTTTCTGGGCCATCGGAATGAATCATTTTATGGAAATTGCCAAACTACGGGCGGGTAGATTGCTCTGGGCAAAAATCATCAAACAATTTAATCCCGAAAATTCCAAATCAATGACCTTGCGGACGCATTGTCAAACTTCGGGATGGAGCCTCACCGAGCAGGACCCTTTTAATAATGTAGCCCGTACCTGCATCGAAGCACTTGCGGCAACGTTGGGTGGAACACAATCTTTGCACACCAATTCACTGGATGAAGCGGTCGCACTGCCTACTGATTTTTCCGCTAAAATTGCACGGGACACGCAAATTTATTTACAGAAAGAAACCAATATAACAAAAGTCGTAGATCCTTGGGGAGGATCTTACTATGTAGAAAAGCTAACAAAGGAATTGGTAGATCGTGCCTGGGCGTTGATTCAGGAGGTGGAGTCTTTGGGTGGAATGACCAAAGCCATCGAAAATGGTTTGCCAAAACTGAGAATCGAAGAAGCCGCTGCTCGGAAGCAAGCTCGTATTGATAGCGGAAAGGATAAAATTGTCGGCGTCAACATCTTTCCAACCGCTGATCAAACTGAAATGGAATTGCTGGAAGTAGACAATGCAGAAGTTCGCCGCGGACAAATTGCCAGTATTCAAAAAGTAAAAACAGATCGCGATGGTGATAAACTAAAAGCGGCACTTGTTGCTCTTGCGACCTGCGCAGAAACGGGCAATGGTAATTTATTAGAGCTGGCAGTTACCGCCGCCCGCGAGCGTGCTACCCTCGGAGAAATCTCTGCTGCAATGGAGGAACATTTTGGACGCTACGTCGCGCGCACCCAAGTAGTCAGTGGAGTCTACTCAAAAGAAATAAGCATGGACGGAAAATTTAAAGCCACCCAACAATTAGCCAACGAATTTGCGGATCTTGACGGTCGTCGTCCCCGGATCATGGTCGCTAAGTTAGGCCAGGACGGACACGACCGTGGCGCAAAAATTATCGCTACAAGTTTTGCAGATCTTGGCTTCGACGTAGACATCGGACCGCTCTTCCAAACACCCGAAGAAGCCGCTCGCCAAGCTGCCGAAAATGATGTACACGTGCTGGGAATTTCTTCCCTCGCTGCGGGTCATAAAACCCTCGTCCCTCGCACGGTTGCAGCACTAAAAGCATTGGGTAGAGAAGATATCCTCGTTGTAGCCGGAGGCGTCATTCCTCCCCGTGATTATGAATTTTTATACGATGCTGGCGTGATGGGTATCTTCGGTCCCGGAACTATTATAGCCGAAGCCGCAATGGAGATTCTGGCAGTGCTTAAAAAACAGATTGCTTAGCAAAAGTTGGCTATTGGCTCAGGAATAAAAATTAAAACAATGAATAGGTAGTTATAAAAATTAATTACCTATTGAAGGTAAAAGATTTCATTTTTGATATTTTACTTATTTCCACTGATTTCATCAATTTTCCGATCCACCCGATCAATCATCCGTTCCTTAATCCCCTTCAACTGCGTAATCGTTCCTTCGATTTTTGCCTTCGCCTCTTCGCCTTCTGCCGCTTTAAGCGCATCTGCAAGTTCTTTGATTTTTTCTTCTGTATCTCTAATGAGTTGTTTTTGTTTCTCAACAGACTCCGCTTCGTCTGCTTTATCAAATATTTTGTCCTCTGGACTATCTTGTGATTTTTTATTGATAGCCCGCATTTTTGTAGGAATAAAGACCGTATCACCTACCTGTCTTTGATTCATAAAGTTAGGGGAAACAATCTCTATATCCGCTTCGTGTAGCGCGTCGAGAATCATTCCGTTGAGACGGGACTCTGCGCTTAAGATGGTTTTAATGTCTGAAATCATTCCGTATACTTGATAGACAACCGAGAAATCACCTAATTCCTGTATTCTAACAAAACCATCTTTTAGCTCGGCCATTTCCGTAGCTTTGATCAAGGCTTGTTCAATTTTTTTGTGATTAACGTCATAGCCCAGTGAACATATGCCGCTGATAAAAGTACCTGAGGATCGGGTTACTTTTACCGGATTGGTGGCCAAAAATAAATTAGGTAAAGTCAGTAAATCTCTGTTTTCTGTTTGTATTTCAGTATGAAAAAGTCCTCGCTCTGTCACCCGTCCAAAATGATCGGTGACCCGAATAAAATCTCCTGCCCGAAAACTATTAACAGCTCGTAACATAATACCTGCAAGTGCATTACCAATAAATGTAGCGGAGCTCAACGCTAGTACGGCGGATAGTACAATTCCAATCAGACTGGTAATTTGACCACGGAGAGAATCGCCCAGGGGTAATGCCAAAATAATAGCAATTGCTCCTGCCAATCCAATCGTAAACAGAACAATTCCACGAATTAACCCCGCATCGGTTCTTCCTCTTGCCTGACGATCCAAAAAAATACGGGTCAGATAAAAAATAGCAGCCACTGCTAAAATAGTCATGACCGTTCCGGCAAAACTTAAAATTACACCAATGATATTATCCATAACAAAAAAAATTAGGTAAATCAGAAGGTGATGAATAAAACCATTCTGAAATTGAGTGTATTATTTTTTACGAAAAAAAAGGATTTACGTTACTTTAGACGTAATTAATGATGGTTTGGATGCATGTGTAAATCAACAAGTTTTTAAAGTTTGATCTATTTTATCTCGGATCTTTTTGAACCATTCCTAAGGTTTGATCCGCCATGCTATGTATTTCGAAATGCACGCCTTCCGGCAAAACAGGGTTTTCTTTAAAGTAGAAAAGTAATTTTTCTTTCAGTTCAAAATATCTTTTTATTGGTATTTTAGGTCCTGGTTCTAACCACAATATAACCTTTACTCGTTCTGGTCGGTTGTGTATAATCTGTGCAGCTCTGATCCAGAAAATTAAATTGGTTTTTTGAAAAAATGAAATAGCTGCTAAAGTTTTTAACCCGAAATAATTTTGTTTTGACCACCATTTGAAAAGCGGTTTTCGCAAATAGTATTTTTCAATAATCTGAATCAATGCGAAGCTATCCGAAAATTTTTGTAAAAATACTTCTCCATAAAAATCAGGATTTGCTGATACCAAATCAAAAGGATGTTGTCCGTCTTGAGGGCGTCGGTCCTGATAATTTTTCACTTCGATCAGATACAATTCTTCGCCACATAAAGCCATAAAGTCTACTCCTTTAAATCCCCGGCCACTAACATATCCAAAGAAACGGTGCGAATCCCATTTAATCACTTTCCAGTCTTTCGGAAAATTAAAAACCAATCCACTTTCTCGAAACGTCATTTTGAATAAGCGCTTATAAAAAAATAATGCGTTAACTTTTTAGGAACTTAGGAAAGTATAACGAATGATCTGTCATTTTAAAAATAAGCAAATTCAACTAAAATAAAGGGGAGAATAACGTAAACATAAACACATGTCAATAATTGGTAATGTTTTTGCAGTACTGTCCACTGGATGGTACCATTTACGGGAAGTCTATCAGTCTATCACTAAAAAAAACATCACCTCCATGTACAAATTCTCCCTTCTACTAATATTCCTCCTTCTCTATTCCTTTGGTCTGGATGCACAGTGCATTCAAGGCGACTGTTTTAACGGAGAAGGTGTCTTTGTTTACCCTAGTGGTACCAAATATACGGGCCAATTTAAAAACGGTGAGATTCATGGTCAGGGGACTTGCGACTATGTGAATGGTACACAATATACCGGACAGTGGGTACAACGGTATCCGGAAGGTTACGGTATCAAAACCTATGCGGACGGAACGCGCAGAGAGGGCCAGTGGTTAGGTGGACAACCTATAAATACCGAAGGGCAAGTGCTGGAATTATTTGCAAAAGGTAACGCTCAAACAACTACCGCATTCGATGTGCAGTCGGGTTGTGTTCAGGGAAATTGTGAGGCAGGGCGTGGCGTTTACGTCTATATCGACGGTAGTAAATACGAAGGAGAATTTAACAACGGAAAACTTCATGGTGAAGGAACCTGGCACTACCCAGATGGAGAAAAATATATCGGTGGTTTTAAAAATAATTACTCTCACGGTTTGGGAACGATCTATCACCTTGACGGTACTCAAACCAACGGAGAGTGGGTAAATGGTGAATTTTTAAACATCAGACCTACCAATATCGCCGAAGAAGGTTGCATCGAAGGCGACTGCCAAAATGGAATCGGTACGTATATTTATAAGGATGGTTCGGCTAAATATGTTGGATCATTCAAAAACGAAACTCCCGAAGGAACGGGCATTTGTTACTACGCCAACGGTGAAAAATATGAAGGACAGTGGAGCAGTGGAAGTTTTAACGGAATCGGAACACTTTTTATGCTAGACGGATCTAAAGTAAATGGTGTATGGCAAAATGGTACTTACTTGGGGAAACCAGAACCGACTACTTCAACTACAGCGACTCTGACTGAGCAAAATACGGAGATGAAAGTATGGGCAGTATTAGTTGGTGTATCCAATTACGAGCATATGCCTGCATTAAAATATACCGACGATGATGCTTACCGGATTTTTGCACACTTAAAAAGCCCGGAAGGTGGCGCGCTCGGTAATGATCAAATAAAAATATTGATAGACGAAGATGCAACGCTTGCAAAAATAAAGTCAACGGTGAGCGATGTTTTTTCAAAAGCTGGCCCCAACGACTTAGTGATGTTGTACTTTTCTGGTCACGGACTAAATGGTTCTTTTTTACCGATTGACTTTGATGGTTATAATAATAAATTATTGCACGAAGATATCAATGCTTTATTAGAACAAAGCCCTGCAAAATATAAAATTTGTATTGCTGATGCTTGTCACTCTGGCAGTATGTATGCAAGTCGTGGAACGGTATCTGAAACGCTCGATAAATATTATACAACGTTGGCGCAGGCAGACGCGGGAACGGCACTCATCCTGTCTTCCAAATCTACCGAGACTTCTCTGGAGTCAAGTGGATTACGGCAAGGAGTTTTTAGCCACTTTCTGATTCGTGGCCTACGTGGAGAAGCCGATTTGAGTACCGATGGCATCGTAACGATTAACGAACTCTACAGCTATATTTATCAGAATGTTCGCTCATATACGGGAATGCGTCAGTCTCCGGTTATGTTGGGAGAATTTGATGACCATATGGCGGTGTCTGTGGTAAGAGATTGAAATATTTTCAGAGAATTTATTTGTAAAAAAAAACCTTTGTGGAACACCGTTTCGCAAAGGTTTTTTTCATTTAAATTTAGTAGTGACGGATTTTTAGAAATTTAGTCTTAAAAAATAAAAACTTGGTCGAGACAAATTGGCGTTGGAATCTTTAAGTTGTATTTTGTCAACATTCCTAAAAGCGTGTAGCGTAAATAATTTCGCGTTATAAAAAAGCCAACTGGCTTCCATTTAATAATCAGACATTTGCTTCATATTCAAACTAAAGCTAAAACATTATGAAAGAAAAAAAAGGTTTTTCAATAAATGGCTGGATCGTCGCATTGCTGCTACTCGTTTTTGCCCTGTTTATGGGATCCAGAATTTTTAACAGCGGTGCCGATATAGATCGACCAGAAAACGTGGTGCTACTTATTCCTGCCATTATTTTTCTGGTCTTTGTCTCAAGAGGGCTTTACGTCATCGAACCCAACGAAGCCATCATTCAAATGTTTTTTGGTAGCTACGTTGGAACCGATAAACAGGATGGCTACCGTTGGACCATTCCTTTTTTTAAGCGGACCCGAGCCAGCTTAAGAGTACAGGATTTCGAAACAGAAATAATCAAGGTAAACGACCTGAAAGGAAATCCCATTCAGATCAGTGCCATCGTTATCTGGCGAATTAAAGATACCTACGCCGCGTATTTTGATGTAGAAGATTTTGGTAATTTTCTTACCCGACAAAGTGTAGCCGCTCTTCGTGGATTGACGATGAAATATCCTTACGAAGCCAATGAGGAAACTTCACATTCTTTAATTACCCATACCGAAGAGGTAGCCGAAAATCTTAAAATTGAAATCCAGGATAAGTTAGATCAGGCTGGTATCGAGATCATGGAAAGTCGAATCAACCACCTCAGTTATGCCCGCGAAATTGCCGCTGCCATGTTGCAACGTCAGCAGGCAAGTGCGATCATCTCCGCCCGTACCGAGATCGTAGAAGGTGCCGTCGGTATGGTAGAAATGGCCATTAATCAATTGGAGACAAAAGAAATTGTCTCTTTTACACCTGAAGATAAACGAAAGCTTGTTACCAACTTGCTGGTCGTACTTTGCAGCGAACAGGGCACACAGCCAATTATCGAAGCAGGTGGTGCGTAATACTATATTTTTAACTATTTTGTTGATAAATTGAAATAATAGCACTATCTTGCACTCATGCAAAGCTAAGAAGACTACCACCACTTCTGATTAACCGATACAACCGATACAACCGATACAACCAAAACCATGCTCGACTCCATCGCCAAAACCAGCATCAAACTCCTCCTCGCAGAACCTTTCTACGGGCACTTTGTGATGGGCCTACCGAAGGAAATATCCATCCAAACCGAAACCGCCGCCGTTGCCCTGATGAATCGACAAAATATAAAGCTGATTGTCAATGCAAATTTTTGGAGCAAACTATCCGAAGAACATCGCTACGGATTGATCAAACATGAAATGCTACACATTGTCTTGAAGCATTTGTTTGTCATGAAAAATTATTCAAACAAAACACTTTTTAATATTGCGGCTGATTTAGTAGTGAATCAATATATTGCAGCGGCGCAATTGCCCGAAGGTGGAATCGTTTTAGATAATTTTGCGTATCTGAAACCAATGTATGGTATTGCTTTAGAAAAAGATAAGGATGTTGGCTATTATTATCGACAGCTAGATAAAACGATAAAACAACCACCAAAAATGTCTTTTGCTGACGCGGTTGGTAAGCTGAAGCCGACGTGTAAAAATGGAGCAAATCAGTTAAGAATTAAAAAATTACTCGACGGAGAAAACGAAGCGCTGCAGCGTCATAAATTTTGGGAAGCGTTTGAAAAAATGAGCGAGGGTGAAAGAAAAATTGCGGAATACCAGGCCAACCGTATTATTAAACAAACCGCCGAACGGGTCAAGCACAAATACAAAAATTACGGAAACCTACCCGCTGGTTTAGCCGAAAAACTAGCCGAGATTCTCAAAGACATGGAACCCAGGTTTAACTGGCGTCGCGTCCTGCGTTTGTTTGCTACGTCGAGTAATAGTTCGTATATCAAAAATACCATCCGACGACCTTCGCGCCGCTACGGTACGGTTCCCGGAATAAAAATAAAACGACGAAATCGCTTGCTGGTTGCCATCGATACATCGGGTAGCATTCAACAAAAGGAATTATTAGAATTTTTTTCCGAAATTTATTTTATTTGGCGACAAGGAGCCGAAATTCAAATTGTAGAATGTGATACGGATATTCACAAAACGTACAATTATAAAGGCACGCCTCCCGTCGAAGTGCACGGACGCGGCGGGACTTCCTTCGAAGCCCCCATGATTTACGGCAATCAGGAATATCGTCCCGATGCCCTCATCTATTTTACGGATGGTTACGCACCAGCTCCGACCAATCTCCCACGTTTCCCGGTCCTTTGGATTATCTCATCCAACGGCATAAAAACGGAAGATAAAATATGGGAAGAGTTGCCCGGGAAGAAACTGAAAATTGCTTAGGAACGAGGATTAAATAATTTGATAATTTTTTAATTAACAATGAATAATTCCCGATAACTATACTTCTAGCTCAATCTACAAATTCAACAAGCGAAGCGCTTCAACAATTTAAAAAAAATGTCAACTCAAAAACACAACTACGTCTTCTACGGCACCACCTCCAACGCCACCGAAGTACAAAAATTTACCGAACATATTATTACCACCAACCTCAATTCCGAAAAGCGAGGACATAAAAAATCACCGATCTGTATCTGGGGAACTCACGGAATTGGAAAGACCGAAATGGTGCAACAAATTGCGGAAGCCAAAGGCTACCAATGGGCGTATATCGCTCCCGCACAATTTGAAGAAATGGGTGACCTGGTAGGAATGCCAGCCATCGAAAATGGGAAAACTGTATTCAGCAGCCCCGACTGGGTGCCGACGGGTGAGGGGCCAGGTATCTTGTTAATTGACGACGTCAATCGGGCCGATGATCGAATCTTGCGAGGCATTATGCAACTACTCCAAAATTACGAATTGGTCAGCTGGAAATTGCCACCACTCTGGCAAATTGTTCTCACTGCCAATCCAGATGGAGGAGATTATTCCGTTACGCCCATGGACAACGCCATGCTTACCCGGATGATGCACATCACCATGAATTTTGATCCCAAAGCCTGGGCCGTATGGGCCGAAAAGAATGAAGTGGATTCGCGTTGTATCAACTTCGTTTTGACCTATCCGGAGATCGCGCAGGGACAACGTACAACACCGCGTTCGCTGGTCCAGTTTTTTCAAAGTATTGAAAATATCAAAGATTTTGGCGCTGAATTACCGCTAATTCAAATGATGGGATCATCTTGTTTAGACGAGGAAACGGTGGCTTCTTTTATTTCTTTTATTCAACAAAATCTCTCTGAGTTGGTAACTACCGAAGAGATTTTAAAAACGAAAAATTTTGAAGATAGGGTGTATAAACCACTCCGTGCCATTGTCCAACAGGAAGTTCTGCGGGTAGATATTATTGCTACGCTCTGCACGAGAATGGTCAACTATCTGACGCTTAACAAGATCAAACCTGACAAAGACGAAATAAAGAATATTCAGTCTTTTATTAAAATGGATATCATTCCCAATGACTTACGGTTGACTTTATTACAGGATTTGGTCAGCTCTGAAAATGCTGCCTTGAAAGGAGTAATGACGGATCCGGAAGTAGCGATGTTATTATTGAACAAAATGTAAAATTTAGGCTATGCTGGAGCACATTGAATATGATCGAACGACGAGGACTGGAATCTATTTTAGAGACCAGGGCGGACTGGTGGAACATCTAAATGTAGAGCATCCGATGGATTTATCCGGTTATCTTCAAAGGTTACCTAAGCTTCGTTCTGCTAAATTTACCTTTAATAAATCGGCTTACAAAAAAGCCTTTGATCAGGAAGCGCAGTTGATTCATTTTTTAGAAAATACGCAGTTGACCCGTCTGGAAATTTTCGGATCCTCTCAGTTGACTGAACTGCCGGAAGTATTACGCCAACATCCTTTGCGTAGTTTGAAAATTTCCAATTGCCCAAATATCACTTCGCTCGCCGAAATACTTCCTCACCTGGAAGAGCTCGTCGTCTTGTCTATCAGGGGAAAATCAATTGATCTGGGTGAACGCTTTCCAATTTTACCCAAACTAAAAAAACTGTCGCTGGAATTAAAAGAGGTAAGTTCACTTAGACAGCTTTCGCTTTGTTATAAGCTAGAAGATTTGTTCTTAAATGGATTGAACGTTGAGACCTTACCGGAGGATATTTCTCGTTTGCAAAATTTGAAAAAGATTAATTTTTCTCGACTCGAAAACTTAAAAACGCTCCCGTCTTTTGCCGCCGCTGAAAATCTGGAAATCTTACACCTCATCGTGCTACCTTCTATGATTCAGATGGAGGTTGACTTTTCTCAAATGCAGAAACTACAAGATTTCAAGATCGTCCACGTGGGAAAAAAGCAAGGAACCTTTATTTTTCCGGATAGCTTATCGGAATGTAAAAGTTTGAAAAATCTGACCTTGGTTTCTATCCCGATTCCTACGTTACCTCGGGAATTGGGAAAATTACATAGCCTGGAAAATATCAGCCTGACAGATCTTCCGATTGAGGAGATACCTGAGATATTTAAGGATATGCCGGAGTTGAATTATTTACAAATTTCTGACTGTGCCAGGGTTGAAAAAATACCCAAGTCAATTCAATATTTAAAAGCGTTAAAATATTTTCAAATAAAAGGACTTCCCAATTTGGAAACTCTAGAACTGGATTTTTATCCGCTGGAAAATTTAGAATCCCTGACTATCGAAAATTGTCTTATTCTTAAAAAAGTAGATCCTTCGCTGGCACAAAATACGCAGATCAAAAAAATATCCTTGACCACGCTTCCTCAGTTGAATGAATTGCCACCACTCGGTCGGCGAAATTTACGTCTCGAACAATTAGGGATGCGGGATTTACCAAAATTGACCAGCTTGCCAGTAACCTTCACAGCGTTACCTGCTTTAACCCAGATTAGTGCATTTGCCGTAGGCATAGAAAGTTTGCCAAATGGTATGGACACACTAAAAACGCTTAGTCGGGTAGAATTATACGCAGAAAATCTTTCCCACTTGCCGCCTGAAATTGCGAACATAAATACACTTAACAGATTTACGTTAGGAACTAATTTTACAAAAAAAGATGAAAAAATTCTGTCGATTCAGGATCTCTACCCGAATTTAAATAAACTGGAAGGGAACGAGGTTAAACGCGCGATTTTATACTGGATTGGAAATGGTTATACCGTTTTGCCATTAACAAATGAGTTAAAAGAAAATACATTTAATGCACTCAATTGGTCTGTGAAAAATTTACATCTTTTGCTGCTTTCTCGTATCCACTATTTTAATGTAGATCAACAGAAGATTACTGCAAAAAATTTAACAAAAAATAAAAAGGTATGGATTAATGGTACCCTGGCGGGGAATAAAACAATCTTTAAAAAGAAACTGAAAGAGTTGGGATTAAAAGTAGAGACTAGGTTTTCTGATAAAACGGACCTGGTTGTGATGGGAAAGAAACCCCAAATCCCGGAAGGAATATTTACGCGTCCTTTACAGTTTGTTGCGCAACTGGAAATGGAAGAGATTTTTAAAGTAGAAAGTCCGGGGTTGTTACAGAAAGAAGACGTTCCCGCAGATTTTATTTACAACCTTCAGCAATTACTTTGGTCGGCCGATCCACAAAATGAAGCGGTCGCATTGGAACTGGTGAAAGCCAATGGATTACCAGAAAGTGTGGAAGAGGATTTTCTGCTGGTCGCTAAAATTTGTAAAGATAAAAACCTCAAAAATCGAATTCGGACTTTTTTAAAAGGCAGAGTTTCCGAAGCCAAGCAAAAAGCAATCACGACCGGTTCTGCTCCTTTTTCAATTGAAAAATTGAGTCGGGTTTTACCACCGGAGTCACTGGCAAAAATGTACTACGCAGAATTTCGGCGCACCAAAAATGCAGATCCTAATTTTTTTAGACACGATGATGGCACCCATCCGGGAAGAGCAGAAATGTTTCAAGGATTACTTCCCGAATTTTTAAAAAACTATGGATTCTTAAA
>ENA-ORXR01000861-ORXR01000861.1-marine-metagenome-genome-assembly--contig:-NODE-861-length-36606-cov-10.426565_pt1 | contig 36606 bp, 31 predicted proteins | sample MGYA00237866_ERZ511479 | MGnify/ENA metagenome assembly ERZ511479
CAACCGTTCTCAGTCATTTCGATTCACCGTATTTCCGCGCTATAGGCTACTCCGCCGGCGAACAGTACGTAGTACACGCCTGCCTGGCAGGCGGCCCCTTGCACAGCCCGCGACTATGGACACACCTGCATACCCTGAGCAGAACCGATTTTCGATTCCAGCTTTTCCCCGCAAAGAAAGCGGCCCACGACTTTGGTCTTTTCTATGCCACGTTCTATTTTGATCTGAAGAGTCCGCCTGCCCCCTGGTGGATTGATAACGTCGCTGAAGTTAAAAACAAACCCGCAAACAGCGCCACTATCGATGAAGAGCCCTCAGTACGAAGAGCTGGCTAAGCACTTAAGCGACGCGATAAGGTAGTCTTCGCACCAACAGCGGTTTGCGCAAACTCTGTTAGCCGATTCCCGGCCTGTGATGTAGTCACTGATCACCGTTTTCCAATGCGCCTTTAACGCAAGACACGCATGTCACTGATTCGAGTGCAGAACGCCTCCATTGCCTTTGGCCCCACCACAGTATTGGGAAATGTTTCCATGACGGTGGAAGCGGGTGCCAGAACAGCCCTTGTGGGTCGCAACGGCGAGGGTAAATCCACGCTGCTTAAAATACTGTCGGGCTCACTGCAGCCTGATACTGGGGAGGTCATCACACGATCCAGCCTCAAATGCGCCTATCTGCCACAAGCAGTGCCTACTGATTTCAAAGGCACTACCTATGATGTCGTGGCTTCCGGACTAGAGAGCGCAGGCGACCTGTTGAGCCAGTTTCATCGTGAATCCCAGCGACTTGCTGCCGGTCACGAGACCGTAGAGGGCACCGGAAAGTCGTTGATTGATCATCTAGGCCGCCTGCAAGATCAGATCGATACTGTTGATGGCTGGGCTCTGATTCAGACCGTCGAACAGACCTTGTCCAAGATGCAACTGGATATGGACGTGACTGTAGAGAGCCTGTCGGGCGGCATGAAACGCCGAGTTGTTCTGGCACGTGCACTGGTTACCAATCCGGATGTGCTGCTACTTGACGAACCCACCAACCATCTGGACATTGGCGCTGTCGCCTGGCTGGAAAACCATCTGGCCTCGTTGAAGTGCGCTTTGGTGTTCGTCACTCACGACAGGAAGTTTCTGGATTCCATCGCCAATCATATTTGCGAGATCGATCGTGGCAATCTAACCGAATGGCCTGGAGGCTTTGCAGCCTACCGAATCAACAAGCAACAAGCACTGGAAGTTGAAGCACAGCAAAACGCCTTGTTCGACAAGAAGCTTGCACAGGAAGAGACCTGGATTCGCCAAGGCATCAAGGCGCGTCGCACCAGAAACGAAGGCCGTGTGCGTGATCTGAAAAAACTGCGAGAACAACACGCGGCAAGACGCTCGGTTACGGGCACGGCCAAGATGTCGGTCAATCAGGCAGACAACTCCGGCAAGATTGTTTTCGCAGCGGAAAATTTGAGCTTTGCGCACGGTGACAGAACTATCATCAATGGCCTTTCCACCGTGGTCATGCGCAAAGACTGCATCGGTATCATAGGCCCTAACGGTTGTGGCAAATCCACACTCGTCAAGTTGCTGGTCGGTGAACTGACGGCTACGTCAGGCACAGTAAAACAGGGCACACAGCTCGAAGTTGCCTATTACGATCAGCTTCGCACAGCACTGGACCCCAAGCTATCCGCAGCAGACAACGTCAGTGGCGGGCGCGATACCGTTGACGTTAACGGTGTACCACGGCATATCATGAGCTACATGCAGGACTTCCTGTTTGAACCGTCTCGTGCAAGGGCACCTATCACAGCGCTATCGGGTGGTGAAATGGGCCGGCTGATGCTGGCCAAGTTGTTCCTCAGACCTTCCAATCTGATTGTGCTTGATGAGCCCAGTAACGATCTTGATATTGAAACACTGGAATTACTCGAGACCCTGCTGGGCGACTACAAGGGCACCGTTATTCTGATCAGTCACGATCGTGAGCTTCTTGAAAACGTGGTGACCCGAAGTCTGGTGTATCAGGGTGATGGGAAATTCATTGATGTTGCCGGTGGCTACGAAGACTTTGAACGAGAACGAGCTGCCTCCAAAGGTACGCTCAAGCCTGTGTTCGAAAGTTCAAAACCCACGCCTAGCGTAGCGCCTGCACCATTAGCCACACCGGCTCCAGCGCAAGGCAACAGCAAGTCCGCAGCAGCCAAATCAAAGCTTTCGTACGCGGAGAACAAAGAGCTGCAAACGCTTCCTGATGACATCAACAAGCTGGAAACCAGAATTGCATCCATTCATGACACCATGAACGGTGCTGATTTTTATGCCGACAAGATCAAGGCAGACAAGCAGATTGCAGAAGCTGCCACGTTGCAGACAGAGCTTGAAGGCCTGTATGCACGCTGGGAAGCACTGGAAGAGAAGCAGACTGGGTAGTGAGCTTCAAACAAGTGGCGCACAAGTTCATTCCCTTGTAAGTAACGTCATTCCCATGTTTGAAATGTCATCCCAGCGAAGATACATCTTGCGCGCGTTTGAAACGTCATTCCCGCGAACGCGGGAATCCATGTCAGCACTGGAATAGAACCCCACCTCCGCGGGGATGACGGCCTAGAAATAGTGCCCTTAGCCTCAATACGATTGTTCAGATTACACGTGAAATCCAAGTAAACAGACTACTGAGGAACCGGATTGACCTTGGTCAGCCGGCTATCCAGCAAGTCCTTAACAGCAGATACGCAACGGCTGCAAACAGTGAATTGATCTGTCGCAAACCGCGTATGGTTTCCAGGTTGATGTTACCAGTCTCGATACTCGCAGGGGTTCCTGATTGCAGCTTGTAGTAGTGCTGCGCGTTACTGCGCTGCTAAAGATGCCTTAGGCGGTCCTTCTCCTCAACCAGTCTGCGCACAAACGTCAGGTTGCCGATAACCAGTGTGTTGAACGACAAATGCATGTTGGTGACCACCTGCTTGTGCAGCTCAATGAGCTCCTCCCAGCCCTGTGCCGAGAACGTCAGACACTCACGGTTTTTTATCTCGGCCAGATGTAACAGGTTCTTGGCAATGACATCGCCAATGGACTCAAGATTACCCGCGAAACTGATCAATGCATATTTCTTGCGAACGTCCTCATCCTTCAGGTGCTGTTCATCTATATGCAACTTCGCGGCGTTGCTCGCCGTCTATGCCGGCACGCCCGTTAGCAACGGAATCTTCAATGCTTCCACGTGAAATACCCAGATCGCCAAGCTCTTGATCACTGTAATCTTTTAACTCTCTGATGGCTCGTTCCTTTGCCATAAGATCGAGCTGCATGGGTGGCAGAGAGCCACTCACAGTCTCGCTACGCCAAGGCCACGCATCGACCCCCTGTTCAAGCAGTTGCCGTGAAAATCCGGTATCCGCTAATCTTCTCTCACTGCCGGCGAGTAACAATTCACACGTGCGAGCTCTAGCAACACGGGTTATCCAGTCATCGAACCCCACCACTAGTTTTTTCATTGCAAATAACATATGTCTCTCTTTAAAAGGACCATGAATAGAAATTCATCAATGACGCAGGTGAATACCCTCACCCTCTGTCCGGTAGCAGGCAGTTTGCGCTGATGTTCCGTGCTCTCATGTTGTCGAACTTGCCGCCATTGAGTAACGATGAACATAAAGATTGCTCGACCTGATAAAAAACGACATTTTCTTTCCTTGTATGCAAAGAAAAACTAACGGCAGGTTTGTCTATGGCTGGACCACTCCCTCTCAACGCACTCAATGCCTTTTAAGTTGCTGCAAGACACAAGAGTTTCAAAAAGGCAGCTGAGGAGCTGAACGTGACCCCGGCTGCGGTCAGTCAGCAGATTCGCATGCTCGAAGAGCTCATGGGTGTGCAGTTGTTCCCACGTCTCAATTGTGGTCTCGCCCTGACTGGAGTAGCTGGCTTACCGCATGGGTGCGCATGCTGTTGACGGCACCAGAGGCTTGCGATTCAAACGTGTTTCACTAGCACTGACAGCAGCGGTTGAAGCACAAGGTATTGTGTTAACCCTAGTGATACATGGCATGGTGAAAACGGCGTTTGGTCATCGACGACTAGTACTGCGAATTTCCAAGTTGTCCATAATGTCAGCTCATGCTGGATAAGGCTCACTTGAGCGTCCTGGGAGTACATCGGCTGGGGTGATTAACGGCGTTACATGAAAAAAGCCGGAGTGAATAGAAAGGCTTCCTTGTGCGTTGGTTCGCAATCTTATGTAGTGCTGAATCACAAATAATTGAAGAAACGCGCTCCAGCGCCGATTAACTCACCTGAAGGTCAAACCTTTGCAATGACAAACACATTGGCGTAACCCCATACACGGACAAGCATGCTGTATCGGCGAAAGAAAAATGAACAGACCAGGGCACTCGCAGTCGTGGAAGTGCTAGAGCTGCGCGTGCTTTACTCCGCAGATGCACTCGGTGGGCTGGCACCCTTGCTGTTGGAGGAGGACGATGAGCCTAAGCTCGAACTCGGGCCACTCAATCTGACTCAATTGGCTAAACTGAGTTTTCTCGATAGTCGGGCTGATGGTGAAAGCGTTGTTGAAACTCGATCGACACTTGATGCGGGAGCGACTTCGTCACTTGACTATTCAACGATTGAAAATGATCAGATTACACAATCTGTTGACAGTGAAATAGACAGTGTTGTGTTTATTGATAGTTCGGTACCTGAAACTGAACTCCTTGTTAACTCCATTCATGCGCCATCGACAAACATCATTTTTGTTCAGAGTGATGATGACGGTTTGGCCCTGATCAGTCAGACACTATCGCAGTACTCTGAACTGGCATCTGTAACAATCATTTCTCATGGAGAACACGGAAAGATATCGTTGGGTTCCTCTCAGATTGACAGAAATCTGTTGCTTGATGAACAGTCCTCGGTAAGGCTGTGGGCAGATGCGCTCGCTGAGGATGCGGATATTCTGCTGCTGGGGTGTGATGTGGCAGGTAATCCAGAAGGAAAATTGTTTGTTGATTCGCTTGCAATGCTGACAGGTGCCGATATTGCGGCGAGCACCGATTTGACAGGACATTCGGCAAGCAACGCAGACTGGGATCTGGAATATCAAACGGGTTTTGTTCAAACAGATACTTTGCTGACTGCACGAGCACTGGATGATTGGGCACATGTACTGGCGGAGATAACAGTGGATACGATTGACGATGAATTTGATATTCCTGATGGTACGACCATGACCGACCTGATCGATCTGCAAGCTAATTCTGGTGAAACAGTGTCGCTGCGCGAGGCGCTTTATGCGGCCAATCAGGGAGCTGGCGTTGATACGATCAATTTGCCATCAGGCGAATATGCCTTGGATATAAGTGGCACAGATGACGATTCCAAATTGGGCGATCTGGATTCGACCGACGACGTGGTCATCGTTGGTCTGAATTCAGAAAATACTGTTATCCGGCAAACACTCATAGGTTATCGCGTCCTTGATACTAGAGCGGGATCCGCAGAGTTTCAGAACGTGAATATCACCGGGGGTTCTCCGAGTGGAGATGGTGGAGCTATTTCCGCTCTACCCGGTACTACTGTTACGCTCGACAGCTCGTTGATCACCGGTAATCTAGCGGCAGGAAAAGGTGCTGGAGTTTATTCGGAAGGTGACGTCGTCGTAACGGATTCAGCGATATCGGGAAATGGCAGCATTGGCAAAGGGGGTGGACTGTATGTCGAGGGATCTTTAAGCGTATCCGGCTCAACCATTTTTAACAATACCAGCAGCGCGAGTGGCGCAGGCATCTATGGCAACGATGTTGAGGTGACGTTTACCGAAGTGGGAAAAAACCTATCCGGTAGTCAGGGTGGTGGAATTTATGCAGCTAGCAGCTTACAGCTTGAGAATAGCACCGTCAGAGAGAATGAAGCCGACGAAGACGGAGGCGGAATCAACGTAGTTGGTGATTACACCGTGATTCGTACTGGTGTCAACGATAAGAAGACGCACAACGAAGACGGGGGCGGATTGTACGGCAGTGGTACTGGCTCTATTACCGACTCAAGTTTCGTCGGCAACACAGCCCACAAAGATGGTGCTGGATTGTATTTTGAAGCCCATACGACGGTAACTTTAAGTCTGTTTGATTCCAATACTGCAGGCAGTGACGGCGGTGCTATTTTTGGACATGCAGGCACCATCGATATTTCTGAGTCTGGATTCAGGAACAATACGGCGTCAGACCGAGGAGGTGCGCTGTGGAACCGGGACTCCATATCTGTCGAGAATTCCTCATTTGTCTCGAATACAGCAACCAGCATGGAAGGTGGGGCAATCCACCACATAAGCGCTGGAACGTTGACCGTGTCAAACGTTACGTTTACGTTGAATCGCGCTAATGAGGGGGGAGCAGTGTATACAAAGCGCGACGGCGACATAACCAGTTCAACCTTCGTGGGTAATACCGCCACGACTAAGGCCGCTTCGCTCTGGGAAGACGGAGGCACAGTCAAGGTCAGTTCATCTTTGTTTTCCAATAATACTCTTGATGATCTTTCCGCCAGTGGATCTTTTACGACGACCGGCTTTAATTTACTCGAAGCAGGACAGATTTCTACGCATCCAACGGATATTGTCAACGGGAAATCCTCACTTGGCCCGATGACGACAGTCGGGTATGTCAGTGCATACCCGTTACAGGCTGATAGCGAAGCCATCAATGCTGGATTGGCTTCAAAGCCAGGTGACACGGATGCGCAAGGTTTTGCTCGAGATGAAGTGTCAGATACTGGTTCGTCTGAACGGGATTCGGAAGCATCGTTACTTTACTGGACCGATAGCGATGGATCTATTAATAGATCCAATACAGACTTTACCAATATTCAAAGCATCGTTGAAAATCGCCCCGACCCGACCGATATTGTTGTAGACCATCACCAAGATCGCCTTGTCTGGATAGAGAATGGAGGCGCAGAGATTGTCTCTTCAACGCTTGACGGGCTTGGTGCTGTAACCAGCATTCTTACAGGGCTTGCAGATGTTTCAAGCATCACTATCGATAGTGCTACTGCGTATTTGTATGTTGGTTTTTCCGGGGCTAATTCCCGCATAGATAAATACGATGCAGCGGGAGTGTTACAAGCCACTCTCTATGACAGCATTATCGCTAACCCAGTGGACATGACGGTGAATCAGTCTACCGGTCGAATTTACTGGGCGGAAAATGGTGGTGGTGGCATCAGCGCTTCGATCCGCTCAGTGGATCTTACTGGTGGTGATCTTGCGATTCATGCTGCTGCCAGCAATCCACAATCAGTCTCTGTGAATTCGGAAAGCTCCTTCATTTACTGGGGCGAAGCCGACAGCGACGAATTAGGCAGGCTGGATGTTGCGCAGGGAACTTCGCTGTTCTATCCGACAACACCTGATCTCAACCCTGGCAGTCTGGATTTTGATGATGCCAACGATCAGCTGGTGTGGTCATCCGATGCTACAGACAAGATCTCTACACTGGACTCAGATCTTGTTACAGAAAATAGTGTGTACACACATAATGCCGAAATTCGCGAACTGGCAGTGGCGGTTACGTCCACAATTACGGCAAAGCCTGAGTTGGTACAAAACAATGGTTTGTCGATTAATGAGGGTGCGAGCGGTACGATAAACGACGCCATTGTTCTCAGTAGCGATGCTGACTCCCTACCAGACCAGATCAGGTTTGTTCTGACAACAACTCCATCAAATGGTACGTTGATTGTCGCTGGTGTTGAAAACGCCACAGAGTTTACGCAGGCGCAGGCAACAGCGGGTCTGGTTGTCTATCGACACAGCGGAAGTGACACACTCGAAGATCAGATACAGTTTGCACTTAAGGACCCGTTGCATACGTCTGACCAATATACGTTGAAGATCAAGATATCTCCGATCAATGATGCACCGGTACTCAATCCGGTCACCCCAGCGACCCCACTGGATGAAGGTGATGTTCATGTACTGCTGGTCAGCGACTTAGGCGCTACCGATTCGGACAGTGCCGACAGTATGTTCGTGTACCGCCACACTACAACACCGCTGAATGGCCGATTGGAGTTGAACGGCAGTGAGCTGGCTGTGGGGAATACGTTCACGCACGCTGAACTGGCAGAGGGTCAGGTGGCGTATCGACATGATGGATCAGAGTCTGCGTCAGAGAACCTGACTTTTATCGTATCAGACGGTTTTGACGATTCTGCCAGTGCGGCTCTTCAGTTCGCTATCACAGCAATAAATGATGCACCGGTACTCAACCCGGTGACTCCGCCAATCTCGTTAGCCGAAGGTGATGTTCATGTACTGCTGGTCAGCGATTTAGGCGCTGCGGATTCGGATAGTGCCGATAATACGTTCGTGTATCGCCACACCACCACACCGCTGAATGGCCGTTTGGAATTGAACGGCAGTGAGCTGACTGTGGGGAGTACGTTCACACACGCCGAACTGATGGCGGGTCAGGTGGCTTATCGTCATGATAATTCCAATACCACAACAGAATCACTGATCTTTGCGGTATCGGATGGTGCACTGGACTCTGCCAGTGCGGCCTTGCAGTTTGCCATCACAGCAATAAATGATGCACCGGCACTCAACCCGGTGACTCCACCAATTTCGTTAGCCGAAGGTGATGTTCATGTGCTACTGGCCAGCGACTTAGGCGCTACCGATTCGGACAGTGCAGACACTACGTTTGTCTATCGCCACACCACAACACCGCTGAATGGCCGATTGGAGTTGAACGGCAGTGAGCTGACTGTGGGGAGTACGTTCACGCACGCCGAACTGATGGCGGGTCAGGTGGCTTATCGTCATGATGATTCCGATACCACAACAGAATCACTGACCTTCACGGTAACAGACGGTGCCCTGGACTCACCCAATGCAGATCTACAGTTCGCCATCACAACGATTAATGATGCGCCAGAACTTAATCCGGTGGTGCCATCTATCACGTTAGCCGAAGGCGATGCTCATGTTCTACTGGTCAGCGATTTAGGCGCTACCGATTCAGACAGTGCTAATGGAAGTCTTGTTTATAGCTACCACTCTGCATTGAAAGCGGGCCAGCTGGAAGTCAATGGGGTAGTTCTTGAGCGCGAGGGCTCGTTTACTCAAGAACAACTCGCTTTGGGGGAGGTCGTGTATAGACACGGTGGTGACGAAATTTTAAAAGAATCGATAAAGTTTCGTGTGTCAGATGGGTTTGATAAGTCTGAGCCGGTAACCTTGTTACTGACTATCGAGCCTGTTAATGAATTCCCGTGGATGACGCTGACCGGAAACACGGTCGCTGAGAATGAAGCAGGTGCGGCGGTAGGAGACGTAATCATCACTGATCCTGATATGGATGACGAACATATAGTGAGCGTCAGTGATACCCGGTTCAATGTCATGAATGGTGTGCTCGCCTTGAATGACCAGGAAAGGCTAGATTATGAGAAAGAGAATCAGGTGTTTTTTGACCTGACGGTAACAGACTCTGCTGGTGCAAGTGTTGTCGAAAACATCGTGATTGATGTCGTAGATGTCAACGATGCACCTGAAATCGTGATTACACCGGACCCCGCAGACGGGGATGGGTATCAGCTGCCTGCCACTGTTGTTGTTGATTCAGACGGAGATGCTATTCGTTATAGTGCTACCCTTGAGAATGGCGACGCGCTACCAGAATGGTTGGAGTTTGATACCGAGGACCGTACTTTCCATGTTGTTGATCCTACTCTGACAGTTTCTCAGCTGGAGGTTCGTATCAATGCAGACGATGGCAGGGGTGGGCAGACCTTCGTTCCTCTTTTGTTACAGTTCGATCCGCAATTGTCAGCGGCTGAACCTGCAGTGACAGAACAAATTGAGCTGCCTGTGTTCGAATCGGTGATAATCGACAGGCAAACTGAAGTGCCGGATCACGAGAAAACGACCGCAGAGGCCGATACGCCTAACGAGCCAGGCAAACTCAAAACCGAAGAGGTGTTGGACGCGGAGGAAGTGATTGATTCTATCGACTTGCACTCTCTCATTACACCTTTGCCCACGTTCGGTTCGCTGGAACTTGCCGTGCTTGATGCTGCGGGGTCAGCATCTCAAGCTGACTCGATCAGCCGTACAATTACTACAGATATAGACACATTCAATCTGGCAGATCTGCTCAAGCAGCCTGCATCAGATTTTGTTGCTGCGTCGAGCCTGCTTAGTGAAGCAATGGATAAAGAAAAAAATGAACAGTTGGAACGAGCCGACTTTTCCCAAACGCTCATTGGAAGTTCGGCTGGGTTGACTACGGGGCTGTCCGTAGGATATCTGCTCTGGCTGATCCGTGGCGGCACATTGATGGGGAGTGTGCTGTCATCCTTGCCGGCGTGGAGATTTGTTGATCCGTTACCGGTTCTATCGTCTCTTGGCGGTAATGACGATGATGATGATGAGTCCCTGGTTTCCATGGTAGAGGCAAGCGATCAACAGGGTTCACCGATTAATTCAGAACCATTGAGCACGACGGAACAGACGTCTACCGAGGCTGATTCAACACAGAATCCTACGCTAGGAAGTGCAACATGATCGGGTCCATGATGGCAAGCAACGAAAACCCACAGACGGCCATCAGCGACTTCACACCTACGCGCGTGCGCAGGTACCTGGAAGTCATCCGACGGTACCAGCGCGCATAGGTACCTGAGGAACCCAAGCACCGAACAGGCATCGAAAGCACCCTTCTGCCGATTAACCGTATGGCCCTAACAATAATGAACGCCCACTCATGGACTGCGGCGTATCAAGCCCCATCAATTCAAGAATGGTGGGCGCAATAGCGGGCAAGCCATTGCCATTCCCCAACTCCCAGGCGGTAGAGTCGTACACGGTGCAGGGCACCGGAAAGGTTGTGTGTTGCGTATGCGGATCCCCGGACACGGGATCAATCAGCATGTCGGCGTTGCCATGATCAGCTGTCAGGATAATGGAGTATCCGTTATCAACAGCTGCTTGCCACATCTTCCCAACCATCGTATCCACGGTTTCTACCGCCTTGACAACCGCATCGGGAATACCCGTATGACCCACCATATCGCCGTTAGCCAGGTTCACCACGATCAAACCTGCAATGCTCTCTCTCAATGCGTTGAGAATGCCATCAGTGACATCTACGGCACTCATTTCAGGCTGTAGATCATAGGTAGCTACTTTGGGTGAGTCCACTAATAGGCGATTTTCACCTGGCAACGGATCATCCTGCCCGCCATTGAAAAAGAAAGTCACGTGTGGATACTTCTCAGTCTCCGCAGAACGTATTTGTTGAATGCCAGCATCAGCCACCACCTGGCCTAGCGTTTTACCCGGCTTGTCTCGGGCAAAGGCGCAGGCAAACGGATATGACGATTCGTAACGCGTCATCGTAGTGAGCGTTGGTAACGGGTAGCTACCTCTGTCAAACCCAACGAACGACTCAAGCGCCAGCGCTTCACTGAGCTCTCTAGGCCGATCATTTCTGAAGTTGAAGAAGAACAGTTCTGAATCCTCATCAACCGGTTGATAGCCTGCCAACACCGTAGGCTTGATGAATTCGTCTGTCTCACCTGCCTCGTAAGCTGCAAGGATAGCCGCGTCAATGGAATCCGCTGTTCGACCCTCACCTCGCGCCATGACATCCCAGGCCATCTGGATACGTTCCCAGCGTTGGTCACGATCCATGGCGTAATACCGGCCCGACAAGGTACCGTATACGCCGTTGGCACCGTCCATAGCAGGCTTTACGGTAGCCAGATAGTGTTCTGCACTTTTAGGCGCAGTATCACGACCGTCTGTAATCATATGCAAGACCGGTTGAACGCTATTCGCCTCACACAGCTTCAACAACGCAATCAGATGATCGGTATGACTATGAACACCCCCATCAGATACCAAACCAATCAGGTGCAGTGGTACGCCCTTTTGCTTTGCTCGGTCTACGGCCGATGCTATAGCCTCGTTTTCACCAAACGATCCGTCATCGATAGCATCCGCTATCTTGACTAGATCCTGTCGCAATAATGTCCCCGCACCAATGGATAGATGTCCGACTTCTGAGTTGCCCATCTGCCCTTCAGGCAACCCTACAGCACGGCCAGAAGCTTCCAGCAGGCATGTGGGGTTGCTGGACTGGATCTCGTCGAGGTTGGGCGTGCTGGCCATGGCAACCGCGTTGTTACGCTTCGACGGATTGACACCAATACCGTCCATGATGATCAGCAGTACCGGCCGACGCGGCGGCATAACGTGTGTGCTCATTGGCGAATTTTCCTGGCGTAAATGGAACAGTGCGAGACAGCGTATTGGTGCCCCGGACGAAACAGATAGCTAGTCCTTGTTCTTCGGTGAATCCTGACTGGCTGAGTCTTCAGATAAAGAATCCTGGTCAGCGCCCTTATCAGATGAAGAACTCTGATCAGCTCCGTTGCCAGATGAAAGATCCTGACTTTTCGCATCTCCGGTTGGTGCGCCTGGAGTCGTTACGTCTCCAGACGAGGAGTCCTCATCCGCAACACCGTCTGTTGCAGCCCCTGGGTGGGTCTCTTCATCAGACGCATCCGTCATGCTGTTGCGATACTGACCTGATGCATCCGGCTTTTGAATCAGCGAAGGATCAACCGCACCGGCAACGTAGGGCTTTGCAGTATTGTCGGGGTTATTCCGGTTGGCAGGCCGCGGTGCAGCGGCCGGGTTTATTCGCGAATCCGTATTTTTAGTCTTAAAAAAGCTTGTTGTCTGAGATGACGCGTTACCGGAAGCATTTGCAGCATCACTAGCCGATGCAGAAGAATCGGTAGCGTCAGTGGATGTAGATGTTGCCCGTTTGCCGGTATCTGCCTGCCCTATGGCAGAACCACCACCATCAGGTTCTGGCGGCCAATCATCATCTTCGTTATAACGCCTTTCACGCTCCGCGCTGGCTTCGTCCATGCGCCGCTTGTAGATGCGGGAGAACACAATCCCCACCTCGTATAGCAGCCACATGGGGATAGCCAGCAAGGTCTGTGAAATCATGTCTGGCGGCGTCAGGAACATGCCGATGATAAACGCTGCCACGAACACGTAAGGACGAATCTTGATCAGGTTATCGGGAGTAGTGATTCCCACTGCCACCACAAGCACTGTGGCTACGGGCACTTCAAAGGCAATGCCAAATGCGAAGAACAGGGAGATGACAAAGTCCAGGTAGCGTCCAATGTCGGTACTCACGGTGACACCTTCTGGCGCGACGCTGGTAAAGAATCCGAATACCAGTGGGAACACGACGAAGTAGGCAAAGGCCACACCGAGATAAAACAGGCCTGTGCTGGACACCAGCAAAGGCACTACCAGCTTCTTCTCGTGAGAATAGAGTCCGGGGGCTACAAACGACCAGATCTGGTACAGCAAGTATGGCACCGCGAGGAACACACACAGCATCAAGGTGAGTTTGAACGGGATAAAGAAAGGAGCCGCCACGTCAATGGCGATCATCTGACTATCGGGCAAGTGCTTGAGCAGAGGAGCTGCCAGTGCGGTGTAGATTTTGTCTGAAAACCAGAAAAGGCTGAGAAACAGAATACCCACAGCCAGTAGCATTTTGAGCAACCTGTCACGCAGCTCAATAAGATGCGACAGGAAGCCCTGCTCTTGTTCTACCGATGAATCAGAGGATGCCATGTACTTGCAGCTTAGCTCCCGGTGCGGTCCTTGTCTGAAGAACCAGCGGGGGGTTTGGTGGTCGGTGAATGATCGTTCTGCGTGCTCGCCTCACTCGCTGTTGAAACATCATCAGGTATTGAGTCAACCACTGTCTGTGCTGCGGCGATGCCAGCCGGTGTCGTGCCACTCTCTCCAGCTTTGTCCGTATTGGCATCTTTGCTGGAATGAGAGGTCTCGAGCGCAGCAGAATCAGTTACTGGCTGAGCTTGAGTTTCTCCAGTCGCAGATGACTCGTCGTCTTTGAAGCTGGTTTCCATCTCATCCATTCGCTTCTTCGCGCTTTTCACAACATCACTGGTGGTGTTATGAAAATCCTTGGATGCGGGTCGATGATATTCCGGCCATTGACCCAAATGGAAAAGAGGCGCTTTACGGCTTGGTCCATTTCAAAAACCTGGCCGTCGGCATCATCCCATTCCAAGACGACCACATTTGGCTCGTCGGGCAGAGCCGCGTTGCCTTTCAGAGTTACAGCTGGGAAATTCCGGCTGGCGGCGATCCGAAAGGTCTTGACCCTGAAGGCACGGCGCGCCGGGAGCTGCAGGAGGAAACGGGGTTTACCGCCGCGCGTATTGAGCCGATTCTAGAGATGGAACTCTCAAACTCTATCACGGATGAACGCGGGATAGTTTATTTGGCGACGGGATTAACGCAGGGCGAGAGAGAGCTGGAAAGCAGCGAAGATATTTCCTTGATGAAACTCAGTCTTGATGCGGCTCTGGCGGCGGTTGATGCGGGCGAAATCCGGCATGCGTTAGGCGTCGCAGCTATCCTGAAACTAGGCCGAATGCGCGACTTGGGGCAGCTCGATGGACGCTGATATTATCATCATTGGCGCCGGCGCGGCCGGCATGATGTGCGGCGCCGTTGCCGGTCAGCACGGGAAGTCCGTTATCCTCCTCGATCATGCCGAGCGCGCGGGAGAGAAGATCAGAATTAGCGGCGGCGGGAGATGTAACTTTACGAACCTCCATTGCGGTCCGGATAATTTTATTTCGCAAAATCCGCACTTCGCGAAATCGTCTCTGTCCCGATATACGCAATATGACTTCATCGATCTGGTCGAGCGTTACGGCATAACTTGGCATGAGAAAACGAAAGGGCAGTTGTTCTGTGACGGACGCTCGCAAGAGATAATCGATATGCTGCTGGCGGAATGCCAAGCCGCCGGAAATGAACTTCGCCTCGGGACAGAAGTTTTGGGCATCGAGAAATTAGGCGACGGATTTGTTGTCACCACGCCAACCCAAACGCTAGCGACCTCGAATGTCGTAATCGCTTGCGGCGGACCATCCATTCCGAAAATGGGCGCGACGGGATATGGATATAAGGTCGCGGAGCAATTCGGGCTCGACATCATTACGCCGGAACCTGCCCTCGTGCCGCTGACCTTTACCGACCAATTGAAAGTCCCGATTGCCGACCTCTCGGGCGTGAGCGTCGACACAATCGTCAGCAATGAAGCGGCGGCATTCGACGAAGCCCTCCTTTTCACACATCGGGGTTTATCCGGGCCCGCCATTTTGCAAATCAGTTCATATTGGAATCCCGGAGAAGCCATTACGGTGAATATGGCACCGGGCCGAGATACGCTGGCTGAATTGAAAACCGCGAAAGACAAAACCCCCAAACTCTCGCCGGAGAAATGGCTGGCAGCCCATCTCCCCGCGCGGCTCGCCGGGCATCTGGCAGCGCAATTCTCTTATCAGCGCCTCGCTGATATGCCTGACCGCGAGCTTATCAATCTCGCGCTGCAGGTTAGCGCTTGGCATATTCGTCCCGCAGGGACGGAAGGCTACCGCAAAGCGGAAGTTACGCGCGGCGGCGTCAATACGGATGAACTCTCGTCGAAAACACTGGAGGCCCGCAAGGTTCCGGGCCTCTATTTTATCGGCGAGGTCGTGGACGTCACGGGACATTTAGGCGGGCATAATTTCCAATGGGCGTGGGCCAGCGGCGTAGCTTGCGGCGAGGCTATCGGAAACAAGGCCTAGACCAACACGTCCCAGAGCAGCTTCACACCCGTCACGAATATCAGGCCGTACATGACCCTATAGAAGGCCCTTTGGTCGATACGCTTGAGAAGCCACACCCCGATCAATACCCCAATCGGCGCAAGTGGAATGAGGGCAGCTGAAATCGTCAGGTTCTCTTTATCAAACTGGCCGAGCAAAGCGTAAGGCACGACTTTGACTGCGTTCACGACAAAGAAAAACATGACCGCTGTTCCGGCGTAAATGCGTTTCTCCAGACCCTGCTGAAGCGCATAGGCTTGAAACGGCGGGCCGCCTGCATGGGCAACGAAACTTGTAAATCCGGCGGCAATTCCCGAGAGCCACGCCATCGGGCGATTGTCTTTCAGCCAATCAGCCCCCGAGCGTAGTTTGGGACTTAAAACAGCGTAGACGGGAAAGACAAGGGCGATCAAGCCAACACAAGCCCGCACAAAATCTTCGCTAACACGGTCCGCCAATAGCCCGCCAATGGCAATGCCCAGTAAAGCCCCCGGCAGCAATAACCACAACAGGCGCTTATCCCAGTGCTTGCGGTACGCCCAAACGCTGATCCAATCCATCACGATCAGAATCGGCAACATTATCCCGGCGGCTTGGACAGGCGAAATAGACAGCGCCATAATCGGGACCGCGAATAAGCCGAGACCGCCAAAGCCGCCCTTGGAAATCCCCGTGATGAGAACTGCGAAAACTGCCGTGAGAATGAATATGGGATCAGACAACATTTCGGGCTTCATACAGAGAATGAATCCCGATAGGTAGACCAAATGACGACCATTGATCTCAATGCTGATATTGGCGAGGCCGACACCCCGGAATGGGCCGCGTCGGAAGCCGCAATCGTGAGCGCCATCTCCAGCGCCAACATTGCGTGCGGCGGTCATGCCGGCGATGAGGCCTCCATGCGGTTAACGGTTCGCAATGCCAAAGCAGCGGGCGTTACCATCGGGGCGCATCCTGCCTATCCGGATCGTGAGAATTTCGGGCGAAGATCGCTTATTCTAGGGCAAGACATTGAAAGAGATGTTTTGAAGGCATCCCTGCGCAGCCAGATCTTAACGCTCGCAGACATATGCGACGCTGAGGATGCGCGGCTGGCTTATATTAAACCTCACGGCGCACTTTATAATGACTCCGTGTTTGAAGCTGCCAAAGCCGATCTTATCGCCGAGGTGATTTCAGAACTGAATATGAACCTCCTCTTCTTGGGCGGCCCTAACTCGGAAATGGGCCGGGCTGCATCGGATCACGATTTGGGGTTTATCGCAGAAGGCTTCATCGATCGGCGCTATACGGATGACGGGCACCTCTTGTCCCGCAAAATTGACGGCGCCGTTATTAAAGATCAAGCGGAACGCCTGACCCAAGCCATCGCACTTGCGACCCAAAAGCCGGTCATAACGCATTCGGGCAAATCTCTCCTGTTAAAGACAGGCTCTCTCTGCGTACATGGGGACAGTCCAGGGGCCGTCAAAACGGCACAACAGGCCCGCGCCGCGATTGAAGCGAACGGCCTTACGATAAAGGCCTTTGCTTAAATGACATCTCCTTTAACTCCGCCACCTGTAACTTCGCCCCCTGTAACTCAGCCCCCTGCAATTCAGCCCTCTGCAATTCAGCCCCCTGCAATTCAGCCAAGAATATTGCCTTATGGCGATCATGCGATTCTTGTCGATTGGTCCGCAGATAAATTTTCGGACCGCATAAATGATACAGTCCACGCGCTGGCCGCGAAGCTCCGCAAGAGCGGAAAATATCGAGAGATTGTTCCGGGGTATGATTCGCTCGTTTGTGTTTTTGATCTTGCAAAACGCTCTGCCGACGCAACGAAACGGCATATCGAAGATATTTTGGCGCGAGACATATCCTCAGAAACAAAAACCGGAAAAACAATAGACATACCGGTTCATTACGCGGGTGACAGCGGTCCGGATATTGAGCGGATTTGCGAGGCTTCCAAGCTAACCCTTGATGAGGTTATCGCCTTACATAGCGGTCAAACTTACCGCGTCTGCATGATGGGATTTATTCCGGGTTTCACCTTTTTATCCCCCGCTCCAAAAGCGCTGCATCATCCAAGGCTTGAAACACCGCGGGCAAAAGTACCTGCCGGAAGTGTCGGAATTGCAAATTGGCAGACAGGGATTTACGGCTTGGAGAGCCCGGGCGGCTGGCAGATTATTGGCCGCACGCCCCTGTCCATATTTGACGCCAAACGCGAGGCGCCCTTTTTACTCGAGGCGGGCGACCATGTGAGGTTCATTCCGCAATGACATTGACAGTTTTACATTCGGGGACCCAAAGCTTGATTATGGATGCGGGACGCCCCGGCCATCGCCATCAAGGTATTCCCGGCGGCGGTGCGGCGGATAAATTGTCCTTCGCCATCGCCAACCATCTTGTCGGAAATAAATGGAATACGCCCGCGCTTGAGTGCGCCTTGGGCGGGCTGCATATTCGGTTTGAAGAAGACCATGTCATCGCTCTATCGGGCGCGCAAATGTGGTCACAAAATCAGGGCCTAAACCTGCCCCTCAATAAAGCTGTGCCTGTTGAAGCCGGCGATATTCTAACCATGAGCTTCACGCGGTCCGGATGCCGCGCCTATCTCGCGGTGGCAGGCGGTGTTCAGGGCAAGTCCTTCATGGGATCTGTATCGACATACTTGCCTGCAAAGCTCGGGGGGCTTGATGGGGAAGCTTTGAAAACAGGCGCCATGGTGCACATCGGACCGAAGCAAGGCGAGCCCAATAGCTTGCCAAAAGGCCACACCCCTCTTCTTTCGAACCACGTTGTATTAAGGGCCCAACATGGTCCGGAATGGGAAGCCTTATCAGATTCTGCAAAGCGCTATCTTTTCACAACGCCGTTTTATGCGACGGCGGCGACGGACCGAATGGGGACGCGGCTGAAAGGCGATTTGCTGGCACTGGAGACGCCTGTCAATATGACCAGCAGCCCGCTTCTACCCGGCAGTTTGCAAGTTCCGCCGGACGGCCAGCCTATTCTCGCCCTTGTCGACGGACATTGTACGGGCGGCTATGCCCGCGCCCTGCAAGTCATTCAGGCTGATCTTTGGCTTTTAGGACAAATCGCACCGGGGGCAGCCGTCAGTTTTCGAAGAAGTCTCGCGGAAGATGCCGCCGCAGTTCTCAAAAGCAAAAATAGTTTTTATGCCGACCTTATTCCCGGATTTACGTTTTAAATGATGTTTGTCCTATTGGACGATCAAGGTACGGGAAAACAATTCGTTTTCCAAAAGCCGGAGCGCATCATCACAGCCGGACGGCGGGAAGACCTGCCCGAAGCTTTCGCCCAAATAGAGGCCGCGCAAAAAGACGGGAAATGGCTTGCCGGGTATTTATCCTATGAATTGGGATATGGGTTGGAATCGCGATTCAAGCCTCCCGCTGGGTTACTGATTAAACTGGGCGTCTTTGATGCCCTCAATACTCACCCGCCGGCAGAGTGGTTATATACACGCGACATTCCGCAGTTAGATTTTATGCCGGAATGGTCGGAGGCGGACTATCTCTCCCGTTTCGAACAGGTCCAAAAATATTTGCGTGCGGGCGATTGCTATCAAGTCAATTTAACCTTCCCCATGCGGGCGGAGAGCGAAGCCACGCCGCTGCAAATTTACGCAGCTTTCCGGCGGCGGCAGCCAGGACGGTATGGTGCGGTCGTTAGCCTTGGCGGAACTGACGTTGTTAGTTTTTCTCCGGAATTATTTTTTGATCGCAAGGGTCAAAACATGCGGATGCGTCCCATGAAAGGCACGCGTCCCCGGTCCCCTGATATTGAGAAAGACAAAGCTCTCCTTGCTGAAATGCAGGCCGAGCCGAAAAGCCGGGCCGAAAATCTGATGATCGTAGATTTGCTGCGTAATGATCTGTCTCGGCTTTGCACACCCGGTAGCGTGGAGGTTCCGGAATTATTTACGCTGGAGACCTACCCGACGCTGCATCAAATGACCTCGCAAGTCACAGGCATCCTGCGCGATAACGTCAGCTGGACAGAGATTTTTCAAAGCTTGTTTCCATGTGGGTCCGTGACGGGCGCGCCCAAAATCCGCGCTATGGAAATTATTCAAGACTTAGAGGCGGGTCCGCGCGACGCCTATTGCGGCTCGGTCGGTTATATTGCGCCAAATGGCGATGCAAGCTTTTCTGTCGCGATACGCACCGTTCAGATGCAAGACGGCCACCTTAGATATGATGTTGGCTCGGGCGTTGTTTTGGACAGTGAGGGGGAAGATGAATATCGCGAGTGTCTACTCAAGTCGCAAATTTTCAAACGCCAGCCCGAGGGCGTGATAGAAACATTTCAGCGATTACCTGACGGCGAAATTCCGCGGGCCAACCTCCATAAGGCAAGATTGAAAACGCGTATTGGGCATAGAGCAATCGACGCTATAGATCACGTTCGAGAGGCCAAAACGGGATTTAAGTCTCATGTTCGGATTATCGCGACGGGCAAAACCATATCACACCACATCACGCACTTTGCTGAGTTGGAAACACCGCTGGCAATCTGCCTGTCACGTTATCCTCTAAAAGCAAGTCTCCAGGAGACGGGTTTCAAAACAACGGCGCGCGACTTTTACGATGGCGAACGAGATCGCCTAAAAGCGCTGATCGGGATAGATGAGGTCATTTTTTTGAATGAAGCCGGCGACCTTTGCGAAGGCTCTTTTACCTCATTATTCATCAAATTGGACGACGCGCTCCTCACGCCGAAATTAACGTCCGGATTGCTTCCCGGTGTGTTGAGACAAGCACTCATTGATTCGGGGGCCGCAAAGGAAGCTAAAATGACGTTAAGTGACCTCAAACGGGCAGAGGCGATATTTGTCGGCAATAGCTTGCGCGGACTTATGCCCGCTAAGATCATAGATTTTTTACCCCACTAACGCTGCGGCATTGACGCCCTCATATTGCTCGTTAAAGTGGTTTGCCTAGGATGGAGATGAATACGAAACGTGCGGCTTTATTTCCAAATTCATCACGCCGAGCGCAGCCGCTCGAGTATCGCGTGATTTAGTTGCTAAAAACCATGACCCGTTTTTTTATCATCCTATTGTCTCTGACCGGCATGTTGTTTTTTGCGCCATCGCATCAGGCAGCAGCTCAGGTTTCCGGCACAGACTTAGAGGCTCTTCTCGAAGATCCCAATCTGCACAGCGACGCAGAAATCGAAAGCGCATATCGCGCCGTAAAGCGCGACGAAAAATACCAATATGAGCTGGCCGAACCAATACCGCGAAAACCCCCGTCAGCCTTTTCTCGGGCGTTGGGTAGATTTTTTGAAGCGGTTTTCAAAATTCTGGGCCCTATTCTCAAGATCGTTTTTTATCTCGGGGTCGGCGTTTTAATCCTCGGCGCGGTCTATTTGATCGCCCGGGCAATATATGAAACGCGCTATGCCAAGCCCGCCGTCAAGAAAACCGAAACAGCTGAAATTCCGCTCTATCAACCCGCAGAAGCGCAGGCCCGCATTTTGCTTGATGAAGTCGACAGGCTGGCGGCGGAAGGACGGTATGGCGAGGCCGTGCATACGCTCTTATTTCGCTCCATCCAGGATATTGATCGTAACCGCCCCAATGTCGTGCGGCGCAGTTTGACGGCCCGCGAAATTGGTAGCCTTTCTGTTCTCACGCCGGAGGCGAGACGCGCTTTCTCCACGATTGCCGGCGTATCTGAACTCGCACATTTCGGCGGCGTTTCCGTGAACAAGGCCGGCTTCGAAACCGCCCGAAATGCTTATGCCGATTTGACAGGCCAAACATCAGCCGCGCGAAAGACACGTCGATGAGCGGGGGCGGCACAGCCAGAGAGCGGCATCTCGCGCAGAGCTTTTCGGGTCGCCGCAGCGGCGGCGAGCGATTGGGACTCACCAACGTATTATTTCGCCCTGTAACTCTGATCAGTCTCATACTTATTGGCTTCTTCGCTTTCGGCGCTCTGATTGTTTTGGGCGGATTTGCAAAGGATTTACGAAAAGCGCCGCCCGGCCAAGCCACGCCGCGTTCCGTCTCCGCCGTGGGGTATGAAGCCTTAACGGATTATCTTGAACGGCTTGACTATGATGTTCAGGAGACGCGCGGAAACCGCGATTATTTTGACCGAGAGAACAGGCTTGTTGTTTACACGCCGTCGCGCCCTTCGCGGCGCTTGAACCGAGCTCTCGTATCCGAAGGCAAGGAAACCCGTCTCGTCATTCTCCCGAAATGGAGCGTGGCTCAATTACAGCTGAAGCGCGGCGAAGAAGGCCAACCGGGGTGGGCCAGAAAAACACGGGGCGATGGTACATATTATGAAGCCCTCTATGATAATTTGATTGACGACATGCCTATCGTCCGCAGATCGAACGCTCCCTCTGCCGATGCCCAAATATCTTTTGCCGCGCCGCTAACAGGAGCTATGCCGGATAATTATCAGCCGGATTTCCAAGCGCTTCAATATTTTGATCTGATGACAAGGTGGCCCGATTATCTGGACACGCTACGCGAAGAGCGAAGAGTTGAGGCTGAGAACGCCCGCCGCGAAGCCGCAGAAGCACGCGGAGAAACTTATGAGCCAAAAGCGGAAAAGAGCGAAAAGAAATCGGGCTCAGAAAACACCGAAGATGAAACGCCAGAAGGTGAAACGCCAGAAGAAGATGTGAAAGCGCCGGAGCCTCTGCCAACCCCTGAGGTCATTTTGGAAATTGACGGAAACCCCGTCTTGATCCGATTGGAAGAGACGCAAACCTATATTCTGTCCGAACCCGACCTTGTGAATACAATGGCTTTTAGATCTCAAGGCGGCGCGCAACTGGCCTCTGCTATTATTGATAAGATCATTCAGGAACAGGGTATCGATCAGTTATCCATCGACTTCGATGTCAGTCTACACGGGATAGAAGCCAATCGGAACATCATTAAATTGATGGTGACGCCGCCATTTTTGGCCGCCACTTTATGTCTCCTGGCGGCCGGCGGTCTTGTGGCTTGGCAAGGTTTCAACCGCTTCGGCGATCCCGCGCGCGTGCGCCCGGACTATGCTCAAGGTCCTGTCAGTCTTGCGCGAACAGCCGCGGAATTCATGGGTATCGCCAACCGTGCCCATAGAACGGGAGAGGCCTATGCGGACCTGATCCGGCGGCAAGTCGCGGCACAGCTCGGCTATAAATCGCGATCGGGTTCTCACATTGATACGCTTTTGAACGCGCGAGAAAAGCGCTTGAGCATTTCTCCCAGCTTTGAAGATTTGAAAAACGCCATCGCCAATGCAGACCCTCAAAGTTACAGACAATATGCGCGAGGCCTGACGACGTGGCGCGACGCGATGATAGACACAGAGTTTCAACCCAATGCCCCGGCCGATTCATGAAGGATAAAATTTTATGACCGATACACCTATTTCTGATCCCAGGCCGAACGACGGGGCGCTGGCAAATATTCAAGCCTTAGCGGACGCGATACGCGGCGAAGTCGGCAAAGTCATTATTGGCCAAACCGATACGGTAGACTTGATGCTGACGGCGCTTTTATCGCGCGGACATATTTTGCTGGAGGGCGTGCCGGGAACCGCCAAAACCTTCCTTGCCCAAGTTTTTGCTCATGTGACAAAATTGGATTTTGGACGTATTCAATTTACACCGGACTTACTGCCCGGCGATTTGTTGGGAACCAACCTCTTCTCATTTCAGACGAATGAATTCACCCTCGTCAAAGGCCCAATATTTTGCGATATGTTGCTCGCGGATGAGATCAATCGAACCCCGCCGAAAACCCAATCCGCCTTGCTGGAGGCCATGCAAGAACGGCAAGTCACAATTGACGGAAAGCGCTTCCCGCTCGGCGATAATTTCATGGTTGTGGCCACGCAAAACCCAATTGAACAGCAAGGGACCTACCCACTCCCCGAGGCACAGCTGGATCGTTTTCTGTTTAAACATATCCTGTCCTATCCCACCAGAGACGAAGAAATTCGTATCGTACAACAACATGGGCAGCGCAGCGGCACACCCTCAATGGATAAATTGGGCCTGAAATCCGTTATGACGAAAGCCGCACTAAAAGAGGCGCGCGCGGCAATTTCCGGCATTCATTTGAACGAAGAAGTCACGCATTACGTTGTCGATCTCGTGCGCGGCACGCGCGATAATCCGTTATTTGAAACCGGCGCAAGTCCGCGGGCGGCAGCCATGATCGCCAGTTCCGCCCGCGCCTATGCGGCGCTGCAAAGCCGAAATTATGTCATCCCGGATGACGTCAAATCCATCGCCTTACCGGCCCTGCGTCACCGCGCCGTCCTCTCACCGGCAGCCGAAATTGAGGGCCGCACCGCTGATGAAGTCATCACCGCCGTCATCGAACAAACGCAGGCCCCGCGATAATGCGAGACTTGACCTTATTGACTCCGCAAGAGGCACGGGACTGATCCCATCGTGAAGTTCCGGACCCAGACATATCCCACGCGCACGGCCGTATTCGCCGCTGCATTAGGATTGCCCGTCACCCTTTTGCTCGCGCTCTTTTTGCCGGACCTCTGGTTGGTGGGGGCAGGATGGGTTGCAGCTATTTTGGGCCTCATGGTGCTCGATGCGTTTCTTTCAACGTCGATCAAACGTATGCAGCCCCATCTTGATGCGCCCGGGTCAGGCTATATCGGACGAGATTACGACATTCGCGTGACCACGGAATTTGGGCCCGGCGTTCCGCCGCGCGCGCCCGAACAAAGATTGAGCGTGAATGACCGCGTGACCATCACGCCCGCGTTGGCGCGTGCCGGGGTTGGAGACGGCGGTATGCTCTCCCTCTTTGGAATGCGCACGGACCTGCGCGGAACCGCCATGTTGGAACGTCTCTGGACACGATGGCAGGGGCCGCTTGGACTCATTTGGCGGCAAAGAATTGACCCGCTGGAACGCGACATACCCATCACCTCGGACACGCAAATGGTCCGCGATACGGCGGCAGAGATTTTTACCAAAGATGCGAATATTGGACAGAAACTTCAGCGTCTGCGCGGCGACGGGACCGAATTTGACGGGCTGACGGAATGGCTCCCCGGAATGGATAAACGCTCAATTGACTGGAAACATTCCGCGCGTCACGGCAACCTGCTGTCCCGGGAGTTCAGGACGGAGCGTAATCATAATATCGTCTTCGCCTTTGATACGGGTCACCTCATGGCGGAAGAAGTCGAGAATGTGGAGAGCGGCGAGTCGATGACCAAACTGGACCGGGCCTTGAATGCCGCGCTCCTGATGGCATTTGTCAGCCTCAAGATCGGCGATAAAGTCGGCCTCTATGCGTTTGACGAAAAGCCTTATCTCTACGCGCCTGCTATCGGAAGCACGCGCAGCTTTGCGCAAATTCGGCGCGTATCTGCCCAAGTTGACTATTCGACCGCCGAGACGAATTTCACCCTCGGGCTCAGCCAGCTCGCCCAAAACCTTCAGCGCCGGACATTAATCGTTGTCTTTACGGATTTTGTCGACAGCACGCAGGCCGAGTTGATGGTTGAGAATATGACCCGGTTATTGAAACGTCACATCGTCATTTTTGTCGCCTTTAGGAATACGGCGTTGGACCAGCTTATTACCCAAGATGCGCTTACGCCTGAAGATGCGGCGGCCAGCCTCATTGGCGACGGGTTGATGCGTGAGCGCGACGTCGTGCTGCGGCGTCTGGAGCGTATGGGCGTCAATGTTATCGACGCAGATGCCGAGACGTTAAATATGAAAGTGCTCAACACCTATCTCGTCCTGAAGGCCCGCAATGCGATATAAGGACCAGAAAATTAAGGATGAGCCATGACCCGCCGGACCTTGACCCTGAAATCCAAACGATTCCGAGAGGAACGCCAAGATGTTTGGAAAGAAATGGAATTCATGCTGCAGCGTATCGAAGCGCGCTCAGTTCGCGGCCTGACCGACGAAGAGATCATCCAACTTCCCCGTCTTTATCGCTCCACGCTTTCCTCTCTTTCGGTTGCGCGCGCGACCTCATTGGACCAGAGTGTCGTCACCTATTTGGAGTCGCTTTCGACCCGTGCTTATTACGTCATTTACGGAAGCCAGCAGCGGCTTCGGGACCGTATTTATAATTTCTTCGCAAGAGATTGGCCCCTCGCCGTTCAGGGTGCCTGGAAAGATGTGGCCGCTTCCACATTTATCTTCGCCCTCGGAATGTTGATTGGTTTTGTTTTGGTGTCGAATAACCCCGACTGGTTTTACTCTTTCATGGATGACAGCATGGCGAGCGGCCGAACGCCTGCCGCATCCGAGGAGTTTTTACGAGATACAATTTACGGCTACGACAGTGATGATGGCGGGCTGGGGGCCTTTGCCGCATTTTTATTTTCCAACAATAGCCGCGTCTCTATTTTGGCCTTTGCATTAGGGTTCGCCTTTGCCCTGCCGACGGTTGCCTTGCTCCTCTATAACGGACTATCCATCGGCGCATTTATTGCGGTATTTACGGGAAAAGACCTGGGCTTTGAAATTGGCGGCTGGTTATCCATTCACGGCACAACCGAATTATTTGCCATCGCCCTCGCCGGGGCCGGCGGGATGATGATTGGACGCGCCGTGGCCTTCCCCGGTGATATGACCCGTATGGAATCCATGCGGTCCAAAGCCGAGCAAGCGGCCATTATTCTAGGCGGCGTTGTTGTCATGATGTTTGCCGCAGGACTGCTCGAAGGCTTTGGACGGCAACTCATTCAGAATGATTGGATCCGCTATGGCATTGGCGGATTTATGCTGACCTTTTGGCTGCTCTATTTCTTCTTGCCGCGAAAGACATCGCCGTCATGAGCGCTACGGTTGGACAATTAACACCTAAGCAAATCAAGCAAGGCCGACGGCATTTGGTGACGCCCGAAGGGATCGATCTACAAATCCAATTGGCAGATGTCGGCGCCCGAATTGGTGCCTTTGCAATTGACCTAGTCATTATTGTTCTCACACTGATCGCGGCGGCCTATGCTTTGGGATCCATGAGCCTTTATAATGATGACCTTGCCTTTATCATTTTAGTCATGATCGCCTTTCTGCTCCGCAGTTTCTATTTCACACTTTTTGAGCTTGGACGGCGCGCGGCCACACCCGGGAAAATGATCCTCAAAATCCGTGTCGCCGCACGGGGAAAAGCGCGGCTTTCGGCCGCTAGTGTTTTCGCGCGAAACGCGCTGCGCGAAATTGGATTTTTTCTGCCTCTGGGGTTTTTATTTGGCATAGGCTCGGGCGGCGTCGACGGTTGGATGAGCTTGCTGGCGTCAATTTGGGCCGGCATATTTTTGTTCTTCCCGCTTTTCAACAAGGACAGATTACGCGTCGGTGATTTGGTGGCGGGCACTTGGGTTGTCCGCTCCCCTCGTCCGATGCTGGCCGCCGATCTTGTGACGACCGACAAGCCGGAGAATGAAGCGCTGTTCGCGAAATTCACCTTTACACCCGCGCAAATCGACGCTTACGGAATTAAAGAACTGCACGTTCTCGAAGACGTTCTCCGCGCCAAGGACCGAGATGTTTTGGAAGATGTCGCCAACCGTATTCGCAAGAAGATCGGCTGGGTTTGGGAACATGGCGAAAGCGATATTGTGTTTCTGAAAGCCTATTACGCCGCGCTGCGTGGCAGGCTTGAATCCAAAATGCTGATGGGCGTTCGGCGTGAGGATAAATTCGACAGGCGTTAAGTTTGGCTCCGGGCGATCGTATGAGAAGACGACAGGCCAATGCCAATCTGAAAAATATCAAGAACGAAAAGCATGCCTATCCTTAGTCCGCCTCGCCTTGATTGTGCAATGCACGAAGATTGATTTTAGAGGTGCCGGCACCCGGATAATTCAGATGTTTTTCGCTGCGCCTTGCGATAGAAGCGATTTATGTCGACGTTCATACCCCGCCAAGACACGCCCTTGATTTTGGCCATTGCGGGCGGAAGCTGCTCCGGAAAATCGACCCTGGCGGCCTATTTGCGCGATTACATCGGCGCCGAGATGTGCCGCGTCGTCCGCCAAGATGATTATTATCACGACATCCGATCGCGCGGCGGATCGCCCATGGTCAATTTCGACATTCCTGAAGCTTTGGATTTTGATCTACTCTACGAAAACCTTATGGCGTTCAAACGAAACGAGGCCGTCGCCCTCCCCAATTATGATTTCACAACGCATCAACGCCGCATGCCGTCGGAGCCGCGCAGCCCTCGCCCCGTCGTGATTGTCGAAGGCATATTGCTCTTGGCTAAACCCGAACTGCGCCGTGTATTTGACCACAGCGTCTACATGCGCTGCGAAACGGAGCTGCGTTTATCGCGCCGTCTCGAGAGAGACACGACAGAGCGGGGGCGGTCTCGGGAAGATGTGCTGCGCCAATTCCACGAGCAAGTCGAACCGGCGCATCAGGCTTTTGTGAGTCCTTCCCGAGCACATGCGGATCTCATTGTCGACCAAGCTCAATATATCTCGAACATTACAGCGGTGGTCGACGCCATCGTCAAGAACCTCAATGGGCCGCCTGAGATTTTTGGCTAGGATTTCCGGCTAGAGTTTCAAGAGACCTATCTCGCGCAAACGCTCCGTAAGATAATCACCCGCCGTGATGGGCGGTTCGCCCCTACCCGTTTTCGCCGCATATTCCGCTATCGGCTCGATCACATAATCTTGGTTCGGATGGAGGAAAAACGGCGCAGAGTAGCGCGGAAATTTTGCGCGATGCGGGGACGGGTTTAAAACGCGGTGGGTCGTCGACGGGATATGCCAAGCCGTCAATCGCTGCAGCATATCACCTGCATTCACGACAAGCGCCCCGTCCGGCGCATTGATATCAATCCAATCCCCATTGCGGTGCTTGGCTTGAAGGCCCGCCTCTTCGGCGCCGAGCAAAAGCGTGATGAGATTAATATCTTCATGCGCAGCGGCGCGAACGGAACCGTTCAGTTGTGGATTTGTTTGCGGCGGATAATGCAAGAGCCGCAAGATAGAGTTTCCATGATTAACCGCCTTGTCGAAGTAGTCCTCCTTCATCCCAAGGTGCAGCGCGATAGCCCTCAAAAGCTCTACGCCGAAACTGTCAAGCGCTTCGAAAAGCGCGCGGGAGGCTGCGTTGAATTCCGGCAGTTGCGTAACCTGCGGCGTATCTTTCATCACTGCGCGGTAAGCACTGCCTTGCGGAAGCGCGCGGCCCGTATGCCAAAATTCTTTGAAATCGGATATGGCCTCCCCCTTAGCATTCTCAGATCCGATCGGAGAATAGCCGCGCTGAAAGCCATTATCGGGATCCGCATATTGCCGTTTCACGTCAGCCGGGAGGGCGAAAAAAGCCTTCGTCTGTTCAGCCGCCGCTGCAATAATATCTGCCGGAATCGTATGATCGGAAATAATCGCAAAGCCAGTTTGGACAAAACTGTCACCAAACGCTTGGGCAAAAGCAGCTTTATCCTTTTTCCAAAGAGAGTAGCTGACGGGGTCGATGCGTTTCATAACCCGGTATATCCCGCGACTCGACTGGCTTTGGCAATGGTGCCGGATGAGAAAAGAGCAGAATATCTCACTTGCAGAGATCGACTATCACGGCCACATAGTTTTATGAGTTCAGTCAAATTTCAAAACGCCAGAGATCTTCCGCCGCGCCTGCCCGCGACACAATTTTGGGGATTGTGCTTTATTGTTTGGATGGTTCTGCAAGTTCCCATGGCCCGTATTCCGATCATGTTTCTGTCAACCTGGGCGCATGAATTAGGACACGGCCTTGGCGCGGTCTTTACCGGCGGACGCTTCATCGAATTGACAGTTTTCCCAAATTTTTCAGGTATCGCGCAGACCTCTACCGTCAATGATTTTCAGCGCGCTATGGTCATACTCCTCGGCTTACTGGGGCCAAGCCTTTTGGGGGTATTGATGATCATTTTCACGCGCGCGCTCAATTGGTACCGCGTTGCAATTATTGTGTTAGCGGCGCTCCTCGCGCTGTCGCAAATTTGGGCGGCAGATAGTTTTACGCGATTGGCTTTGGGCGGCGGCACACTTGTTTTAGGCCTCATCGCTTGGAAAGTACCTGACCAAGCCGTGCTCTATGTCTCGCATATTATTGCCATTGCCTTATGCCTGAATGCGCTGACCGGGTTCGGCTACTTTTTTATCGGCAATGCGGAAGTGTCAGGATCGCTTTACCGTTCCGATACGGGCGTCATGTCCGATATATTGGGCGGCCCACATTGGTTATGGGGCGGACTAATCGCCGCCCTCTCCGTCGTTATACTGGTCGCCGGCGTTGCATTGTCCGACAAATGGTCGCGCCGCAAAGACGGCCGCCCATCCTATGACGGTTTTGGCTGACCGCTCTTACTTCGCTTTGGATGATCCGAAAAGTTTCTTCCAAAAACCGCGCGCTTTTTCGCTGCTCTCGCCAACGCTTTCGGAGACGTCTCGCGCCGCGTCTCCGATGGAATCGCCAACCTTATCCAAAGTCGGATCAATGCGTTTGGCTTTCCACGCCCGAACTTTCCGCCAGAGCAGAAACCAAATTAAGAGTAGCACTCCGATAAAGAAGATATTGAAAAATGGAAAAATATAGGCGTCAGGGCCATCGACCCGTTTCATAGAGGTCGCATTTGGAAATATAGAGAACATGCGAATGCGCCAACCATAATGCCGTACCGCCACCCATTGATCGTCCAGCTTCGACAAAGCCTGCGCTTCGGCCGTCACATCACTACTGTTAAATTTAAAATAGGGCGGGAAACCAAAGCCTGTGTCTTCATTTCTAAACACACGCGTTTTGCCATTTGGAAATTCTGTATTAATAAAGCGAACATCGCGGGTTCCGCTAACATTCGTTCCTATATCTTCTCTATCCCAGAATGGATCATCTTCATCGATGTCTACCCGTTTCATATCCACACCAACGATGCGGACAACATCATTGGACGGCAGGAAGTAATTCAGAAAAACGGCACCAAAAATAAACAGGAGAAGTGCGGGTAAGTGTTTTGCAAATTTCATGATCTTTCCTTCATCCATATTGCGCTAAATAAATCAAAAACCCAATGATAAGGCCGGGAATAATATAGACTCCCAATATCAATTTAGGTTTATAAGATCGTCCGTAGCGCTTCATACCGCGCGCGACGAAAATCTCTTTTTCTTCGGCCTGCTGCCGCAAATCAGATTGCGTTTTATATTCGGCCTCTAACTGGACGCGCTGTTTCACCCGCGCCGTGAAGCTCAGGATTGCATAGGCAATGCTCAGTAAGAGAAAAACGATTACGATATTTCGTACGATTATAAACATAAATTATCTCCTTCTTCGTCCCTTCTTGCCCCTTGCATTTGGCGACGGTCCCCAAGGACTGACATAGGGGCTCGCGGGAATTTTCCCGCGTCCCGTTTTACTGTTCACTTTAAAATTAGTCTCAGAGGCAGATGTCGGAGCCGCTTCAATTTGCGCCGGTGCCTCTTCAATCATGCTCGGCTCTTCGCCAAATAGTGCCTCCCGCGCGCCGGCTTTATCCATCGCATATTCTTGATTTAGAAAGCGAACAACAAACTCCTTCTTCGACTCTGACCACGATTTATAGGCCTCATAGAAAAGCGGTTTGTGACAGATAAAGAGCTGGCGGAAATCGAGCCGGGATAAATCCGTCAAAAGCATATTTACAAGATCTCGGTCCGGATGCTGCGACCCGCGCAGCGCATAGAAAAAGGCCGGATGTGCAGGTCCAAGGCGCGGCACCCGCCCGCCCAATGAGGCCCAACGCCAAACCTCCATCAGCCCCGTAAATTCAGGCGGCAATTGATTGGCATAGCGGCGCTCCAGCGTCCGCATATTTTGCCGCGAGAGGCCCGATAAATCATGCCCCTGATCGGCCGCCGTCGCCACGACGATGAAGTCCATCTTCTGGCGGATAATCAGCGCGCTATCTTCGCTCGGGCGCTGCACGATCAGTTGCGACAACCCTTCATCCCGGAGCCAATTGGCAATCCCTTCACGGTCATCAAATGTCAGGACATTATCAATGTCAGCCTCATCAAGCCCCTCGATCTTTTCGCGGGCAATGATGGTCGGGACATTCGCATCCCTGAAGACATAGACCCCGCCAAAATGCGAGGTGAAATAATTACCTTGGGTGTAAATCTTGCTGTCCAGTTTCACCGGATTGCGCTGGATGTTACCCGTGCGTTTTGCGAGCTCGATCATCTCTGCAATTAAAACATCATCCCACCACGCATCTTCGTCCGTCACAAATCGGTCGATTTGCGCTGTTAGCTCTTCCGCCTCGGCGACATGGGCTTGGGTCGTGTCGGCGGTAATTTCGACGCGGTTGATATCCAGCAGGTCAGCCGGTTCATCGAGTTTGAAGACGGAGTTCATCAGCTCGCCCGCCACAGCTTCGCGGGCGGTTAGGGCGAAAAGTTGGTTCTCGTTCTCTTCGATATATTGCTTCAGGATTGAGCGCGAAGTTGAGAATTGCGAGTTGAGAAGCGGCGCGGTTTTCTGATCGGTCGAGAGCAAGATGAACATTTGGTTCGCCCCATGGGGATTCAGATAAAGCTCATCATCCAGCTCATGCGCGATTTCCGGCGACGCCCCGACGATATCAATATGAAACTCAGTCAGCGCCGTCGTCTTGCCCGTCAGATGTTCCAGCGCACGATTATACCGCTCCACCAAAGCAGGCGAAGACACCTCATAGAGGTTCCCAAACATGAGCCCAGCTTTGACGAGACGCATCATAGTTGAGACCCTAGCTTTGTAGCCACCCAAAAAAGCAACGCCCCTCCAAGAAATATAATTAAATTACTCAGAGATCTATGGTGTAAAGTCGGCCAAAAATTGTTTTGAGAACTCAGAACGACCTGATGGGCACTCAAATTATAAATTCCATAAATCATTCCTAGTAGAAGAAAAAAACCTATTCTTATCAATAACCAATAGAGAGAATGATCTCCTGAAGCACCATAGAATGAAAATTCGGCAACTTGAGAAACGATTATGGCAACTATGCAAATCAACATAATAAAGTTGTGGCCCATAAAGTAAAAAGGTCGACGAAATTGCAGTAACTTTACTACCAATTTCTCAAACGCAACCGTAAAAGCCTCTTCGTTGACTTCCTTAAGTGTAAGAACCGTTCCTTTAGAAAAGTCACATTCAATTTGGTTGCTAGCAGTTTCTATTTTTAGAACTGGATTACCATATAAAAGTTCTGCATTTTCTTCTAAATCTGAAAGAGAATTGAACTGGTAGTCTGCACTTTCTGCTGTAATTGAAGAACTTAGAAAAAGAGGCTCGTCGCGAATCATTTCAAGTAAGTTTTTCGCACTCAGGGATGTAAATCCGATCTTTCTAACATACGGCACATCTATTTTTTTGGTTATTGTAACCATTCATTTACTCGCCAAATAGCGCTTCTTCGCTTCTTCGTTCCGGCCAAAGTCTCTGACCATATTCTCAATCGCGATTTCGTCTGATTTATCGGCGTAGCGGAATTCGGAATCGGCGTAGCGATTGATTTCTTGCAGAACCATATCGACGGTGATGGGGACTGACAGATCAGAAATCATGTTTTTCTTGGTGTCATAATCTTTGAGCAGGAAGAGGTCAGGCTTTTCCATCCACTCATCGGGGAGCTCAAAATCCATGGCGCGGACTTTGATGGCGTCTGTGATGTTTTTAATCGCGCGGCCGGTGAAACGCTCATCGACATTTTGAATATTATCCAAATAAGTCCCGATTTTGGCGAGTGTATCCAGCTTACCAAGCTCTTTCGTCGTCTGCTCATAGACCTTTATCAGACCGTCTTCTTGCGGCTTGCTATGGGCCTCGAAACTGCGGGCGACCGCTTTTTTAAGCTGCTGCGTCTCAAACAGCTTATGATCGCCAACAGGGATTTTGTGGTTCTTGCCCATCAGGATATGCAGAATATCAATATAGTCTTCGCGCGATTGCGGCCCGTCCACGAGGAAGCGCGCGCCGGCGCGTTGACGCAAAGCATCATCGACATTTTCCGGATAGTTAGAAAACATGCCAAAGGTGCAATTCCCGCGCACCACCGTATTCGCGCCTGCAAAGCTCTCCATCAAGACAGCCGTAATTTCGAGTTGTCCCGCTGAGGATTGGCGGTCGCCGCGTTTCCCTGCGAGCTGGTCAATATCATCGACCGTGCCAAAGCCGATGACATTCGGGTCAATTACATTGTTGAAGAACAGCTTAGCATTTTGCGCCGATTTACCCTGATAGCTATCAATGCTCTCGGTGGAGAGGTTTTGGTAGCGAAAGGGGTAGCCCGCATTTTGGCAATAATCATGTATAAGCCCCGCCATCATCTGGATAAGGATGGTCTTGCCCGTGCCGGGCTTACCGTCGCCCATAAAGGTGAAGATAAAGCCGCCGAGCTCTACAAATGGGTTTAGCTTACGATCAAAATCATAAGCCATAATCATTTTCGCAAGCTTCATGGCTTGATATTTCGCGATGTGGTTGCCGACAATTTCGTTCGGTTTTTTGAACGTCATCGTCAGCTTGGACGACTTCGCGCGGCTGGCGGCTTCGAAACCGCGAATTTCGAAATCATTGTCTTCGACGCGGTAGGCTACGGCGTTAAACGCTTCCAGTCGCGGGAGGTTCGCCGCTCGGAGGCTCGCTTTTTCCATGAGCTGTTCGAGGAAGGCCGTAACAGTCGGAATAAGCTTTTCATCACTATCAGCAAAAATCGCGAGATCTTGATCGAGTTCCCACAAGGCGCCCGTGAGCGCGAGCTGCGGGTTATCCGTCAGGACTTCTTCGACATCCCCGACATCCACGGACAGCTCCGATGTATCGTGCAAAGAGGATAAGAGGAAACTCGCCATATTCGCAAAGACATGAAGCGCGATGACGGAACCCGCCGCGAGGCCTTCCTGAAATTCAGTTTGTTTTGACGCGGGTAGTTTCCCTTGGAGATTTGCTTTCAACAACGCTGATAATCCGGTCGCATCCGAGTATTGATCGACAACCGTTAGCGCCGTCGCCAGCGCGCGGCGCAGTCCATGCAAGACGCCGGCTTGAACGGGACTCATCAGCGCATCATCTGGCTCTGTTGCCTGCACGCGGGCGATAATATGTACGCCCTCGGCGCGCGCCGTTGAGGCTGTCACAAGACCAGGCGTCGTCGAACGAAAGCGGCGGCGCGACCCGCCAATGCCCGGAGATTTTTGCGCGACAGACTCAATATCTTTCGGCTTGGCCAAACGCGGCGTGTGATCAAACCCGTCGAGCAGAGCCTGCGCCGCCGGGACTTTCTCCAGAATCGCGCTTTCTTTAATTTCCATCAGATCGGAAGGGTTCGACATCTGATTTCCTCTCTTAATAACTCAAAATTTTGGCGTTGTGCCCGACAACATATTTGCGGACTCCGCTGAACGCTTCGGCGTATTTTTCTTCCATCACCTGATAGGCGCGGTGCGGCATTATGAGCGCGCGGGTAATAGCCGTGACGCCGTCCATTTTTCCGGTCATGTCAAACGCGTCCAGACGGAAGACTTCGCGCGGGGCTTGTTTGAACACGCCTACTTTTTGCCATTTCTGACCGTCCGAAATCAGGGTCTCCACCGTCCAGGCCAAGGCCCAATCGAGACCTTCTTCGCCCACGGCGCTGGCCAGGACTTCGCGGATGGGTCCGCGCTGTTCCGTAAAGGCATGGCTGTGCATCGGCCCGAGATGAAAACGACGCAGGCTCTTGGGATGCAAGCCGTCAAAATCTTCGTCAAACCCTTTCGCGATCGTCAGTAATTTCAGCTCGGACAAGGCCTGCGCCATGAGCGCATCTTGGACGCGCGGCCAGCGGCGCTCATCATTTGGCAAAGCGCGGTTAGCCGTATCATCCAGAACCATCAGATAAACGACGGGGACATTCGTCTTCGAATCATAGGCAGCCCAGTGGATAATATAACGGCGTTTCTTGCGCTCGATATCTTTGCCTACCCAAACAATTTGCGGATGGTTTTGCGAGAGAAACAGGTTCTCATTGACCAAGGTCTCGTAATAAATCCGCTGCGCCAGTGCATATTGCAATGTCGTCGGCGCGCTGCGTTCCGTCAGGATGTGATTGACCATATCCTTTTTGAGGCGCTCTTGATCCGGCAAGGATTTCAGATGTTTCTTGGCCTGCGTCGAGTCCGCCGCGAGCTGGATAATCTCTGAGAAGACCGGAAAGCCCGACTCCGTCTTGTCGATGCTCATCTTGCCCGAATCCGGCGCGCGGTTTGTCATCAGATATTTATAAGACAGCGCCGTGAAGCTATTGCTCAAATCCGACAAATATTGCGCGAGGATTTTACTTTCCGCCTCGGTGATCAACCCCTCGTCTTTAGAGAGCGAAGCGACAGACCCAAGATGGGAAATAATCTTGTCGAATTTAGCAAAATATCTGCGGGTCGCCCGCGCGCTATCCAGCACGCGGTGCGTATATGACAAGTCCACCTTAGGACGTGCCGCCTGTGGTCCCGAGAGAATCTTCGCCGTAAGCATTTGAATCATGCTTCTCGACGATCTTCTCAAAGCGGCGCGCGAAACGCTCATCGGCCTTGACCTTCTCTTCAAGCACCTTGCGGGCAAAGACGATATGGTCCTCATGAGATTCCATCATCTCGGCCATTTTGCTATTCGTCGCAGCGCCAATAGCGGCCATCGCAACTTGCGCTTCTTTATCTGTCGCCACACCAATTTCATTGATCTTATGCGCGACGTCCTGCTGTTGCGCCGTCTTCAAGGATTTCGAGAGTGCATCATAAAGGATGACGCGCTGTTTCGTGTCGGTCTGCAGTTTATTAAGCAGCACCATTTGAGTCGCCATTTGGTTTTGCAGTGAGTCAATCCAGGTCTTACCTTTTTCGACATAGCGCTCCAA
>ENA-ORXR01000868-ORXR01000868.1-marine-metagenome-genome-assembly--contig:-NODE-868-length-36421-cov-3.997634_pt1 | contig 36421 bp, 27 predicted proteins | sample MGYA00237866_ERZ511479 | MGnify/ENA metagenome assembly ERZ511479
GATCGATTCTGAACATAATGCCATTTATCAAAGCATGCCAGTTCAGGGAAAGGTTGGCGTTAAACGCATCTTATTAACCGGATCCGGAGGGCCATTTCGCCAGCGCGCTCTTGATACGTTATCATCAGTAACACCGGAAGAAGCTGTCGCTCATCCGAACTGGTCGATGGGTCAGAAAATATCGGTTGACTCTGCTACTATGATGAATAAAGGCCTTGAAGTTATTGAAGCCTGTTGGTTATTTGATGTGCCAAGCTCTGATGTTCAGGTGGTAATCCATCCTCAAAGTACGGTACATTCCATGGTGTCATACATAGATGGATCGGTAATCGCTCAACTAGGTAATCCGGATATGCGAACCCCAATCGCCTATTCACTGGCTTGGCCTGAACGTATCGATGCAGGTGTCGATGAGTTAGACTTCTTTGATGTAGCAAGGTTGGATTTTGAGCCCCCGGATTTCGCTCGTTTCCCGTGCCTTAAATTTGCTTACGAAGCCCATGAAACAGGTGGGTATGCAAGTATTGCGCTGAACGCAGCGAATGAAATTGCTGTCGACAGCTTTCTTAACAAACAAATTAACTTTACAGAGATTCCGCAACTTATTGAAAATGCACTAGAGCAAGCGCCGGGCGGAACGCCACTCGTCTTAGAAGACATCCTTATTCAGGATAGGGAAAGCCGAAAAGCCGCAAGCTTGTGGATAAAAAACAATAAGAAGCAGACAACCGTCATATGAATATCGTTATTACTATTGTCGCCTTCCTCGTCACAATCGGACTGCTGGTAGCTGTCCACGAATTTGGCCATTTCTGGGTTGCGCGTAAACTCGGTGTTAAAGTACAGCGTTTTTCGATTGGTTTCGGCAAGCGAATCTGGACTTTTAATGGTAAAGACGAGGATAAAGTCGAATACGCCTTATCGCTAATCCCCCTTGGTGGATACGTGAAAATGCTTGATGAGCGTGAAGGCGATGTAGATCCCGCCGAGCGTCACCGTGCATTCAATGTACAGCCGGTCTGGAAACGTTTTCTTATCGTTCTGGCTGGTCCCGTATTTAATTTTATATTCGCCATTGCCGCCTTTGCGACGACTTATATGGTGGGGATTGATTCTGTCCGTCCTTATCTGGATACACCGATACCCAATACTCCGGCAGCCGTTAGTGGCTTTGAAGCGGGTGATCGGGTTATTAAAGTCAATGATACTGAAGTTGGCAGTGTCAACCAGCTGCGCCTAACGCTTCTGAATTCATATCTATCAGATCGGAAAGTTGATATTGAAGTTCAGCAGGCTAATGGCGGAAATGCTTCTAGAGTATTAGATTTAAGTGACGTCGCATTGCTCAAAGATGAGGGTGATTATTTTGCCAAGGTCGGTATAAATCTAGAAATGCCGGATAATATTCCGGTAATCACTAAGGTTATGCCTGACTCGGCGGCGCTGGCAGCAGGCATCCAGGTTGATGACCATGTTCAATCTATCAACGGCGAGACGATTAATTCGGCTCGGGTTTTCTCGACATTTATTAGTGAAAATGCCAATCAAGCAGTAACGCTGGGAATACTCAGAGGCTCAGAGCAGTTTGATCTTTCGGTGACACCTAAGCCATCTGAACGTGATGGTAAAACAGTAGGTTTAATTGGCGTTGGCCTAGCCTATAAATATACCGAGGCTGGCAAAGAGAAGTTGTTTTTCACTCGTCAAGCTTCTCTGGGTGAAGCGCTCAAGATGGGTGCGGTTGAAACCTGGGACTTATCGCTGATGACACTTAGAGTCATGGGTAGATTAATCACTGGTCAGGCATCTCTTAAAAATATTAGTGGTCCGGTCACCATTGCAAGTTATGCAGGCAAAAGTGCGGTTATCGGCTTCTCCGTGTTCATGAGCTTTTTAGCCATTGTGAGCTTGAGCTTGGGTGTATTAAATCTACTGCCCGTTCCGATGCTGGATGGTGGACACCTGATGTATTATCTGATCGAAATAGTAAAAGGGAGCCCGGTTTCTGAGAAATTTGAAGCAGCTGGGATGCGGGTAGGTATGGCCATGGTGGGCGTACTTATGGTGCTGGCAATATATAATGACATAACACGATTAGTGAGTTAATTATGAAAAGACAAACATTACAACTTTCATTTGCCAGTTGCTTATTTGCAATTAGCCAAGGGGTATGGGCCGATAGTTTCGTACTTCAGGATATTCAGGTTAGCGGGTTAAACCGAATCAATGCTGGCACTGTACTCAGTAATGTACCGGTTCGGGTCGGTCAGACATTTGACGACCGAATGACGGGTGATGTGGTTAACTCGCTGTACCGGACGGGCTTATTTGATGATGTTGCCCTAAGTCGACGTGGCAATGTATTAATAGTAAAAGTTCAGGAACGCGTCGCGATCGGTGAACTTAAGATCAATGGCAATAAAGCGATTGATGACAAGGTACTGCTGGATGCTCTGCGTGGCGGTGGTATTGCACCGGGACGGCCGTTGGATCGTGCCGCTTTGGCTCAGTTTGAAAAAGAATTGCAGCAACAGTATGTTTCCAGGGGAAATTACTCTGCAAAAGTCTCAAGCTCAGTAAAGCCTATGAGTGGTGGACGCACTGCCGTTATTATTAATGTACAAGAAGGCGGTGTTGCAAAGATTCGGGATGTTGTTATTACGGGTAACAATGCATTCCCTGATTCCGTTATTAAGAAGCTGATGGAGTCTGGTCAGAAAAGTAGCTTGGCATTTTTAAGCTCTAAGGACCAGTATTCCAAAAGTAAGCTGGTGGGTGACTTAGACAACGTTACTGCATTTTACCGTGATCGCGGCTTTCTAAAATTCAAAATACTGTCATCCCAGGTTTCACTGTCAGATGATAAGCGTTACGTAACGATCAATGTTCAGGTTAGCGAAGGCGATCAGTACCGTGTCGGGCGCGTCGATGTGACTGGAACACAGTCAGCTGCTATCCAGCGCATGGTTACATTGAAACAAGGCCAGGTTTTCTCGCAAGCACGGCTTCGTGAAACCCAAAAGAATTTTTCTGAAGCGCTGGGCAAGCAGGGTTATGCCTTTGCTAAGGTTGATGTTGTGCCCAGGGTTAATGAGATCAACAAGACAGTTGATCTGACCTTTGAAATGAAGCGTGGCCAACGGACTTACGTACGACGTATTAACGTCAGAGGTAACTACCGAACGAAAGATGAAGTATTCCGCCGCGAAATGCGCCAGCTGGAAAGCTCATTCTACTCAAAGCAGGCCGTCGAACAGTCAAGACGACGTATTCAACGCCTACCGTTCGTTTCAGCCGTTAAAATTCAAACCTCGCCGGTTGTCGGTGCAGGTGACCAGGTTGATTTGGATATCATTGTAACCGAGCAGTCATCCAATCAGTTTACGGCTGGTGTTGGTTACTCACAGAGTGCGGGTGTCTTGTTTAATCTGGGACTGACTCAGAATAACTTCATGGGCACGGGTAAGAGCTTGTCGATTTCTGGATCAAATAGTGAGACCGACCAAAGCTTCAACTTAAGTTATAACAATCCATACCATACGATTGATGGTGTTGGTCGCGGCTTCCGGGTTTATTACGATAAGTCGGACGGCTCTGAAGATACAACCTCTGATTTCCTAAGTGATCGATACGGTGCGAGTGTCAATTATACCTTCCCAATTGATGAAGATGATTCACTGAGATTTAGTCTTGGTGCGGAGCAGCGGAAGATTAAAACCACTGGTTCTAGTCCTGATCACATCAATCAGTTTGTGGCGGATAATGGTAACGACTTCACGCAGTTAATAGGCTCGCTTAGCTATGTGCATGACACTCGTGATCGTAGAATATTCCCGACCAAGGGTGTAAGGCATAACCTTATTTTAGAGGCCGGTCTTCCGGGTAGTGATCTTGAATACTACAAACTTAAATATAATGGATCACTTTATCGCCCGGTTAATGAAGATATAACCGCCGTGTTAAAAACCAGCGTGGCTTATGGTGATGGCTTCGGCGATACGGGTGAATTACCGTTCTTTGAAAATTTTTATTCTGGTGGTATTCGTACCGTGCGTGGCTTCGAGCATAATTCTCTGGGGCCATTGGACTCTACGGGTGATGCCAAAGGTGGAAACCTGTCGCTTAACGCCACTGCGGAGCTGCGTTTCCCTGTTCCGTTCTTTAACGACGTTAAAGGCCTGAAAGGTAGTGTGTTTGTTGATGCAGGTAACGTGTTTAAGAATGACTTTGAGGCAGATGAGGTTCGTTACTCTGCCGGGGTTGGTTTGACCTGGGTATCACCAATCGGGCCACTGACATTGAGCTACGCTAAACCGCTCAACGATGAAGACGGTGATAAAGTGCAGGAGCTACAGTTCTCTGTGGGTGCTAATTTCTAATAGTTAGCTCAACAGATTGACCGTAAATTATGGCAAGGGCTTCTATTTTTAGGAGCCCTTTTTTATGGAGGAAATTAAAATCATCCCATCTAATAATCGCAACAATCTGTAATTGTTTAGACGTGCTCGTGCGAGTAAACTGTGTCAATGATTAAACACATGATGCAGGGCTATTCAAAACTAAAATACGGTCTGACGTTAGTTTGCTTTCTGGTAATTCTCTTCGTGGTTTCTACCGCTAAATCGGCTGAAGATGAGCCAGCAATATCCATTGCAGTGGTTAACGTAACTTTTTTAATGGAAAATGCCCCTGAAGCAGAGCTAGCTAGCCAAGCACTGAAAGCGCAATTTGCTCCGACGGAGTTGGAGTTAGCTAAGGAGCAAGATAAGATAACTCAGTTGGAAGCGGCCAGACAGCGCAATCGTTCGACTTGGAGTGAAGACGATATTCGTAAAGCAGATCGTGAGATTCGCAGTATGAAGCGTGATCGTGCACGCACCGTGGAAGATTTTCGGGAGGAGCTACGGTTTGCCCGCGATTCGGCACTAGATGAAGTCCAAAAAAGCGTATTTCAAGCAATTGAAGAAGTACGCATCGAGCGAAACATCGATATTGTGATTCAGGAATATGTGTCAGCCAGTGAGCGTGTCAATATGACACCCCACGTTATGACTCATTTGAAGAATAAATTGCAGCAGCGACAGTCTGCAAGCTCAGATAACAACAATAAAAAAACGGAGGAACCCAAATGATAAAAGCGACATTAACTGATATTGCAGCGGCTATCGGTGCTAGTCTTGAAGGTGATGGCGACATTGTGGTTAACGCGGTGGTGCCTATCGATCAGGCTGTCTCTGGAGAATTAACCTTTATTACAAACCCCAAGTATTCTGCAATGCTGAATACCTGTCAGGCAACGGCTGTGATTGCATCACCTGCTATCGATACGAGTGTTTTTTCAGGAACGATATTGAGGCATTCCAATCCGTATTTTGCCTATGCCAAAGCGATGCAGTTTTTATATCCTGAGCCAGTGAGTAAGTCGAGAGTACACCCTTCAGCAACGATTGCTGAGGATGTAAAGATTGGCAATAATGTCGATATTGGCGCGCAGGTGGTGATTGAGAGTGGCACACAGATTGGTGATCGTGTTGTCATCAGTGCGGGTACCATAATTGGTGAAAATTGCCTATTAGCCAATGACGTGCGTCTCATGGCTAATGTTACGCTATATCATGGCGTTAAAATTGGCGAACGAACTCGCCTTCATTCCGGGGTAGTGATTGGTGCCGATGGCTTTGGCTATGCACCTGAGAATAAGGTTTGGCATAAAATCCCACAGATTGGATCAGTGGTCATTGGTTCTGATACTGAAATCGGTGCTAATACCACCGTTGATCGGGGTGCCTTGAATGATACAATTATTGGTAACGGCGTAATATTAGATAATCAGATTCAGGTGGGGCATAACACCATTATCGGCGATCATTCAGCCATGGCTGGGGCGGCCTGCGTCGCTGGCAGTACCACGATCGGTCGGTATTGCCAAATTGGTGGTGGAAGTTGCATTGGAGGGCATATTGAGCTTGCAGATAATGTCATTATCACGGGCATGTCAATGGTCATAGGCTCGATCAAACAAGCAGGAGTCTATTCGTCAGGTGTTCCGGCCACAGACAACAAACGCTGGCGTCGTAATGCAGTGCGCTTCACTCAGCTTGATGAAATGGCACGCAATGTACGAGAGTTGCAAAAGCACCCAAACATAAATTCAGTTAAATAGAACAGGGCAGAATAAATGAGAGTAATGGACGTCGTTGAGATCAGAAAATTCCTCGCGCATCGTTATCCGTTTTTACTAGTGGATCGTGTATTAGATTATGAAGAGGGGAAATATCTCAAAGCCATAAAAAACGTGACCGTCAATGAACCTCACTTCAATGGTCACTTTCCGGATCAGCCAATCTTTCCGGGCGTTTTGCTAATCGAAGCGATGGCGCAAGCCACTGGTTTGCTGGGCTTTCTCACCATGGGCACTGAGCCGCAGGAAAACACCTTATACATTTTGGTAGGTGTCAATAAAGTTAAATTCCGCAAGCAAGTGGTACCAGGTGATCAGGTTGAACTCTACGCCGAGCTGTTAAAGCGTAAGGGTAATATGTGGATTTTCAAAACAGAAGCCAAAGTTGATGGCAAAATGGTGACCTCGGCTGAGTTAATGTGCGCGGCTGTAAAGGATGAAGACGCTTGATCCACCCAAGTGCGGTTGTTGATGCAAAGGCGCAGCTAGAAGAGGGTGTTTCAGTTGGTGCCTACTCGGTTATTGGGCCGGATGTCACCATCGGTAAGGGCTCTAAAATAGGGCCTCATGTGGTGATCGAAGGGCCGACCCGGATTGGTGAAGATAATGAGATTTATCAGTTCGCTTCCGTGGGTGCGGCTCCACAGGACAAGAAATATGCTGGCGAACCCACCAAGCTAATTATTGGTGATCGCAATGTGATTCGTGAGAGTTGCACGCTGAATCGTGGCACCAGTCAAGACATTGGCAAAACGGTGATTGGCGATGACAACTGGATCATGGCCTATGTGCACGTCGCACATGACTGCGTTATTGGTAACAATACCATCTTTGCAAATAATGCGACCCTCGCAGGCCATGTGCATATTCAGGATCACGCTATCTTAGGTGGCTTTACGCTGGTGCATCAGTTCTGTTGTATCGGGGAATATGCGTTTACCGGTATGGGAACCGCGCTAACCAAAGACTTACCGCCGTATGTGACTGCTTTTGGCTCTCCTGCCTTGCCGCGGGGCATCAACAAAGAAGGATTAAAACGCAATGGTTTTTCCTCTGATGCGATCGCCCGGATTAAGCAAAGCTACCGTATGCTATACCGTCAGGATCTTCCATTTCAACAGGCGCTGATTAAAATGGAAGAGGCTTACGCCGAGCATCCTGAAATTATGGCGATGTATAAATTCTGTCGACGTAGCGAACGCGGCATCATTCGTTAGCGTGTAGATAGATAATGTGTGTGGATGGATATGAAGCTAAGCTAGGGATGGTGACATATGGCTGATCTAAAACTAATATGAAGATTGCAATTGTCGCGGGTGAAGTGTCAGGTGATATTCTTGGATCACGATTGATTCAAGCGCTAAAAGTCCATTATCCTGATGCAATTTTTGAGGGGATTGGTGGCAAAGAAATGCAGTCTAAAGGATTGACCGCGCTATTTGATATGGAACGGCTTTCTGTCATGGGCTTCACTGAGGTTTTGGGCAGATTCCGCGAGCTTTGGACGATGCGTAAGTCTCTTCTGAATCGATGGCTGGAAACCCCGCCGGATCTATTTGTCGGTATCGACGCACCCGATTTTAATATCTGGTTAGAAAAACGCCTACACGCCAATAATATTATCGCCGTGCACTATGTCAGTCCGTCGATATGGGCATGGCGACAAAGCCGGGTTAAGAAGTTTGTGGGTAATCTGGACTTAATGTTGGCACTGTTTCCATTTGAAGTTGATTTTTACCGTGAGCACAAAGTCCCTGCTGAATTTGTTGGCCATCCATTGGCTGATGAAGTTTCACTAGATGTCAGTGCGCGAGAGGCGCGCCAGCAATTATCACTGCCCACCGAGCCCTTTATTCTTGGGGTGTTACCCGGCAGTCGTTTAGGCGAAATTCAACGCATTGGGCCTGACTTTCTTGCCGCTCTGGTGACGATACATAAGAATCACCCGGACTGGGTTTTTGTTACGCCATTGGCCACGGAAAGGGTATCTGAACGTTTTAAAGCATTACATCAGGAATATGCACCAGAAGTACCGATTCGATATATTGACGGGCAGTCACGTGAAGTGATGGCCGCGTCAGATCAGATTTTAATGGCGTCGGGTACTGCGGTGCTAGAAGGTATGTTAGTGGGACGCCCGATGGTAGCGGCGTACCGGGTTGCAGCACTCACTGGTTGGATTATCCAACGCTTGGGCATGATTAAATCGGCTTACTACACGCTGCCAAATAATCTGGCTAATGAAAATCTGGTACCCGAATTGATTCAGCAGGAACTAACGCCCCAGGCTGTTATTGAAGCAGTAGAGAATCAGTTTGCCGAACCCACTGAAAAGAAAGCCTATCGCTTGAAACGCTTTAAAGAAATCCACCAAACTCTACGGCAAGATGCCAGTGTCAAAGCAGCAACAGCCATTCAAAGATTACTAGCAAAGAGAGCGCAATGAACGGAATGTCAGAGTTGATCGCCGGAGTTGATGAAGTAGGGCGCGGGCCGCTAGCCGGTGCTGTGGTTGCTGCTGCGGTGATATTAGATCCTCGCTACCCCATCGAAGGCCTGACTGATTCTAAAAAACTTACTGAAAAACAGCGCGAAAAACTAGCTATCGAAATTCGTGAAAAATCGCTAAGCTGGGCCTTGGGTCGGGCTGAAGTTGAAGAGATTGATGAGATTAATATTCTCTGGGCCAGCATGTTAGCCATGAAGCGAGCGGTGGAGTCCCTCGCGATTGCACCGACTTTTGTGCAAGTTGATGGCAACCGTTGTCCTGATTTGAATTGTCCTTCAGAAGCCATTGTCAAGGGCGACTTAAAGATCCAGCAAATCAGCGCCGCCTCGATCATCGCCAAGGTTGCAAGAGATCAGGAAATGCAGCGAATGGATGTCCAGTATCCAGGTTATGGATTTGCTCAGCATAAGGGCTACCCGACAAAGCAGCATCAGCAGGCACTGATTGATTTAGGCGTGAGCCGTATCCACCGATTGAGTTTTAAACCTGTCCAGCGATTAATAGGGAATTAGATATGAGCTTTGTTCACCTCAGACTCCACACGGAATTTTCGCTGGTCGATAGCACGCTGCGCATTAAAAAAATGATGCCTCAAGTTGAGGCTGGTGGCATGCCTGCCGTGGCCATGACTGATCAGAATAACTTGTTTGCCATGGTGAAATTTTATCGTGCCGCGATGGGGCAGGGGCTCAAGCCCATTTTTGGGGTTGATGTCTTATTGCAGGATGAAAATGATGAAAGCCTGCTGTATCACATTATCCTGCTGTGCCAGAACAAAGAAGGCTATCTCAATGTATCAAAGCTGATATCGCGGGCGTATCAGGAAGGTCAGGTACTTGGTGTTCCCAGAGTTCAGCGGGAATGGATCAAGCAATACAATGGTGGTCTGATTGCTTTATCGGGTGGTCGTGACGGTGATATCGGTTATTCCTTGCTAGCTGATAACGCTGATGAAGCGGATCGTCGTCTGGCTGATTGGAAGACTATTTTTCCAGATCGCTATTATCTGGAATTACAACGTACTGAACGCACGGGTGATGAGCGATATTTACAAGCCGCCGTAGAGCTTGCAGTCAAACATGATATTCCGGTGGTTGCGACTAACGATGTGCGCTTCTTAGGCGAAGAGGACTTTGCTTCACACGAAGCGCGGGTGTGTATACACGATGGTTTCACGCTAGCAGATAATCGCCGCGAGAAAAAATACAGCCCACAGCAATACCTGAAAACAGCTGATGAAATGAAGGCGCTTTTTGCGGATATTCCATCGGCCATTGAAAATACGGTTGAGATTGCTAAACGCTGTACGGTTGAGTTGACGCTTGGCGAAAACTACCTGCCGCAGTTCCCAATACCCGATGGTATGACTGAAGCGGAGTATTTTGCGCAACTCTCGGTTGAAGGCATGGAAGAGCGCTTCCCGACGATGTTTGACATAGAGTCGGCTGAGTTTGCAGAGATTCGTAAACCTTATGATGAACGTCTGCAAATCGAGCTAGACGTTATCAATGGCATGGGTTTTCCCGGCTACTTCCTGATCGTTGCCGACTTTATTCAATGGGGTAAGGATAATGATGTACCGGTAGGGCCAGGTCGTGGTTCTGGTGCGGGTTCTTTAGTTGCTTTTGCGCTGAAAATTACCGATATAGATCCCCTAAAATACGATTTGCTGTTTGAGCGCTTCCTGAACCCAGAACGTGTATCGATGCCCGATTTTGATATCGACTTCTGCATGGATAAACGGGAAATGGTGATCGATTACGTTGCTGAGACTTATGGTCGTGACAAAGTGTCGCAGATTATCACCTATGGTTCGATGGCGGCCAAAGCGGTAGTACGTGATGTCGGTCGTGTATTGGGTCACCCTTACGGCTTTGTTGACCGAATTGCCAAGTTAGTGCCCTTTGAAATTAAAATGACGCTGACCAAGGCACTCAAAGAGTCGCCTGATCTCAAAGAACTTTACGATGTGGATGAGGAAGTAAAAGGCCTGATTGATCTAGCCTTATCTCTGGAAGGCCTCACGCGTAACGTCGGTAAACATGCCGGTGGTGTGTTGATTTCACCGTCGGCACTGGTCGATTTTACCCCGCTGTATTGTGAAGAAGGTGGCGGTAGCTTAGTTTCTCAGTTTGATAAAGATGATGTTGAAGCCGTCGGCTTGGTTAAGTTTGACTTCCTGGGTTTGCGTAACCTGACCATCATTGATTGGGCAGTTAAGATCATCAATGGTCAGCGTGCAGAGAAAGGTGAAGAGCCGCTAGATATCACGCAGCTTGACCTGACCGATAAGAAATCATTCGACCTGCTGAAATCGGCTAAAACCACGGCTATATTCCAGCTTGAATCCCGCGGTATGAAAGAGCTGATTACCCGACTTCAGCCGGATGTATTTGAAGATATCATCGCCCTAGTGGCCCTGTATCGTCCCGGTCCATTGCAGTCGGGAATGGCGGATGAGTTTGTAAACAGAAAGAATGGTATCTCCAAGGTTGAATACGCGCATCCTGATTTGGAGCCGGTGCTCAATACGACCTATGGGGTAATCGTCTACCAAGAGCAGGTTATGCAGATTGCTCAGGTGTTGGCGAATTACTCGCTGGGTGGCGCGGACATGTTGCGTCGAGCCATGGGTAAGAAGAAGCCTGAGGAAATGGCCAAGCAGCGAACCATTTTTATGGATGGTTCGAATGCCCGGGATGTTGATCCTGTTCAGGCGGGTGCGATTTTCGACTTGATGGAGAAGTTTGCGGAGTATGGCTTCAACAAGTCTCACTCGGCAGCCTATGCCTTAGTCTCGTTCCAAACGATGTGGTTAAAAGCGCATTATCCTGCGGCATTTATGGCAGCGGTACTGTCGTCGGATATGGATAACACCGAGAAGGTGGTGACCTTTGTTGATGAGTGTCGTCAGATCGGTTTAGAGGTTGTGCCGCCGGATGTAAACCGTTCCAGTTACCGTTTTACGACTGAACATGAGGGCAATGTGATCTTTGGCCTTGGCGCGATTAAAGGTGCAGGTGAAAGTGCGATAGGGGTTATTTTGGCTGAGCGTGAAGCCAATGGCCCTTTTGCAACGATGGCCGATGTGTGTCGACGTGTCACCTCCAAAAAAATGAATAAGCGCGTTATGGAAAAACTGATTAGCGCGGGTGTGTTTGACAGCTTGGGTAAAAACCGTAACGCGATGAGTGTGCATTTGCCGGAAGTGATCCGTATGGCAACCCAGCTGCATCGTGACGAAGAGATTGGGCAAACTGATTTGTTTGGTGGCTCGATGGTGGTGGAGCAGGATGAAAAGCTCGCACCAGACCTACCGGAATGGCCAGAGCGTGAGCGCCTGCGCAAAGAAAAAGATGCGCTGGGGCTTTACCTGACCGGCCATCCCATCAATGAATATGAAGAAGAAGTGAATCAGATTCGCAGTATGAAACTGTCTGATTTAGCTGAGGAAGACAGCACGCAAAAATACAATAAACACCCCGTGCGCATCGCTGGATTGGTGTCGGCGATTCGCACGCAAAACACTGAAAAAGGTAAGCGCGCTTTTGTGCAGCTGGATGATAAAACGGCGTATTATGAGATCTTTATTTTCAGCAATGTGTTTGCGGAATACGAACACCTCATTGAAAAAGAAGAAGTGCTGATTGTCGAAGGCACCTTAAATACGGAATACCATACCGGCAATACTCGATTAAGAATTGAGGCGCTTTACAATGTTGAAGAGGCACGTAACAACTATGCGCGCAGCATGCAACTGACCGTTGGCAAGGATCAGTCTCAAAATGGATTTATCGACACCCTCGCGTCATTGATACCAGAGGAGGGCGTTAGTGAATGCCCAATCCTGATTAATTACGAAACCGATGAAGCGAAAGCGCAGCTGCGTTTGGGTGCGGATTATAAGGCACCGCTAGATAATGAGTCGCTGGGTAAGTTGCGTGAATATTTGGGTAAAGATCAGGTCGTGATTAATTTTTGAAATCCTTAGCTGCCTGTACTTACTTTATTTCACGGGGTTAATCAGCTGATGCAGACAAAAAAATGCGTGATTATTGGCGGCGGGCCAGCAGGTTTGATGGCTGCCGAACAACTCACCAACGCAGGCTTCAAAGTCGATCTTTACGATGCAATGCCAACGGTGGGCCGCAAGTTTTTATTAGCAGGTTTAGGCGGTTTGAACATCACACATTCTGAAGCCTACGAGACGTTTTGCACGCGTTACGCTCAGTACCAAGACTCACTGCAAGCTACTCTTGATGACTTTACACCGAGCGACTTGCGTCAATGGTGCGAGTCGCTGGGGATTAATACATTTGTTGGTACCTCAGGCCGTGTTTTCCCAAAGGAAATGAAAGCTGCGCCATTGCTACGCGCATGGTTAAAAAGACTTCGTGAAAATGGTTTGACGATTCACCCTAAACATCGCTGGCTGGGTTGGAACGATCAAGGAAAGATTATCTTTGAGTCTCCTGAAGGGGAGGTTAGACGGGATTATGATGTGCTGATTCTGACTTTAGGTGGTGGCAGCTGGAAAAAGCTCGGTAGTGATGGTCAATGGTTGCCAATACTGGAAGCGCAAGGCATAGCTACAACGCCACTCTTGTCCAGTAACTGTGGATTTATATGTGAATGGAGTGATCATCTCAAACAGTTTGCCGGGTCACCGTTAAAGACGGTCGCGATACGGTTTAGGGATGGCAATAATGCTGAAGAAAAGCGTTTGGGTGAATTCATTCTAACCGAACGAGGTGTTGAGGGCAGTCTGATCTATGCGTTTTCAGCGCGATTTCGTGAGACGATTCAAAAACAAGGCAGTGCTACTTTCAGCCTTGATCTTTGCCCCAATCACACGACTGAGCAGCTCAGTAAAATCCTCGGAAAAAAACCTAAGAATAAAACGCTCAGCACCTATCTTAAGAGTCGACTAAAGTTAGATGTTGCCAAACGTGCCTTATTATTTGAAGTGTTGAAACGGCACAACTTCAACAACGTTGAGATGCTTAGTGCCATGCTAAAAAATATAGCAATCACCGTGAAGGCCACCACACCAATTGATGAAGCGATTAGTACCGCAGGTGGAGTCAGGATATCAGCATTAAATAGTCAGCTAATGCTTAACGATAAACCGGGTGTGTTCTGTGCAGGTGAAATGCTTGACTGGGATGCTCCAACAGGAGGCTATTTGCTGACAGCCTCTATGGCTTTAGGTAAACAGGCAGGGCTTGGTGCTGTAATGTGGTTAGGTGGGTCACTCAACCAGCATAATAATTTTTAGTGAAATGCGTGATGCCCAAGATAAACGCATGGCTCATTTAGTTTAATGACGATAAGCAACATAGCAGTTTTTGCTTCGAGACAAGTCTTAAGTGTAATAAGACTAAGAGTTTTTATTAGTGTAGTACTCTTAATTTCAAGTTTTCTAAGCAATACAAATAATGAGGATGATTTAAACGTTAAATCATATTATTATGCTCTACTTTTGTAGGCTCACTTCATGGCTTAAAGCCATGTAACGCCACAGGTAGTATAACTTAGTCAGGAGAGAGCACGTGGAATTATCCGGAGCCAAGATTTTCGTTGAGAGTCTTAAGGCAGAGGGCGTAGACACCATATTTGGTTATCCTGGTGGTGCTGTACTGTTTCTCTATGATGAGTTGGATAAAGCAGCGGGTGAGCTTAATCATATTTTGGTTCGCCATGAACAGGGGGCTGTCCATGCTGCTGAGGGCTACGCTAAATCCACAAATAAAGTTGGGGTGGCAATAGTTACCTCGGGCCCAGGCGCAACAAATGCTGTTACAGGCATCGCTGACGCCTATATGGACTCCGTGCCATTGGTTGTATTTACAGGACAGGTGCCAAGGGCGTTAATCGGTAACGATGCGTTTCAGGAAGTCGATATCATTGGCATCACGCGTCCCTGCGTAAAGCATAACTTCTTGGTTAAGAATATTGAAGATCTGGCTGCTACGATAAAAAAAGCGTTTTACATTGCCGGTAGTGGCCGTCCAGGCCCGGTGTTGATCGATATACCCAAAGACATTACTGATGGCAAAGAAAAGATTGCTTTTGATTACCCTGATACGGTAGATATCCGTTCCTATAATCCTAATGTGAAAGGCAATCCAAGACAGATCAGGCTTGCGGCGACTGCGCTTCTGGAATCCAAAACACCTATCCTCTACACAGGGGGGGGCGTAATTCTTTCTGATGGAGCTGAGCAGCTGACAGAACTAGCTAGGCTGCTTAATTTCCCGGTTACGAATACTCTGATGGGGCTCGGAGGTTATCCTGCTACTGATCCATTATTCGTTGGCATGCTGGGCATGCATGGAACCTATGAAGCTAATATGGCGATGCACAAGTCAGACTTGGTGGTTGCTATCGGTTCGCGTTTTGATGATCGGGTAACCGGTAACATTGAAAAATTCTGCCCCAATGCAAAGATCATTCATGTAGACATTGATCCCGCGTCAATTTCAAAAAATGTAAAGGTTGATATCCCTATCGTTGGCGATGTGAAGCAAGTGCTAACGGATTTGCTTGTAGAACTAAAGCAGCGTGATGAGAAGCCTGATGAGGAAGCTCTCGCTGAATGGTGGCGGCAAATCAATGAGTGGCGAAAAACTGATTGTCTGAAGTATGAGCAGGGTGAAGATGTCATTACCGCTCAGTATGTTATCGATAAATACTGGCAGTTGACTAACGGTGAGGCCTACGTGTGTTCTGACGTGGGTCAGCATCAAATGTGGGCCGCACAGTATTATAAGTTCGATGAGCCGCTACGCTGGATAAACTCTGGCGGCCTTGGAACGATGGGTTTTGGTCTGCCCGCTGCAATGGGTGTGCAGTTAGCTCATCCAGACGCTGAAGTGGCATGTATTACTGGTGATGGCAGTATTCAGATGTGTATTCAGGAGCTGGCGACCTGCACTCAGTATCAGTTACCCATCAATATTATTTCTCTGAATAATGGTTATCTTGGCATGGTGCGTCAATGGCAGGAGTTTTTCTACCAAAAGCGTTATTCAATGTCGTATATGGATTCGTTACCCGACTTTGTGAAGCTAGCTGAAGCCTATGGTCATGTTGGTTTACAGATCAAAGACCCGGCTGATGTTGAGGGAGCACTGAAACAGGCTATTGACGATAAGAAGAGATTGTATTTTCTCGATTTTATTACCAATCCTGAAGAAAATGTTTATCCGATGATTCCTGCTGGTGCGGGTCAGAACGAAATGATTTTGGTATAACTATGCGACATGTAATTTCAGTATTAATGGAAAATGAATCCGGCGCATTGTCGAGAGTAGTCGGTCTCTTTTCAGCTCGTGGTTATAATATAGAATCATTGTCCGTGGCTCCGACAGATGATGATAGCTTATCTCGTTTGACACTGGTCACACGAGGCAGTGAGCAGATCGTCGAACAAATTCTAAAGCAGCTCAATAAGCTCATTGAAGTTGTTAAAGTTACGGATCTCTCGGACTTTAAGCATATTGAGCGTGAAATGATGTTGATAAAGCTTGAAGTTAGGCAGGCTGATTCCGTGGCGACTATAAAACAAATAGCTGATGTGTTTCGTGCCAAGGTCATTGATTTGAGTCATAAAACCTTTACGATTGAAGTGTCGGGCAAGGGTGAAAAACTAGACGCTTTTATTGAAGCAATGAGTGAGCAGAATATTCTTGAGGTAGTGCGGTCGGGCTGCATTGGCATTGCACGTGGAAATATTGCTCTGAAGGCCTGAATGATGGTTTAGGTTTTGGCTTATACACTATGCCTGTAACCTCAAGGTTCAGGGTCAGATTACCGTATCGACCATGCTGAATGAGTTAAACGTTAGAACAACCACGTTAAATCCTACTAAGTGTAGTTAGGTAGCTACGTGCGTAGTTTGAAAGTCACATTATTATTCTCAGCGATGAGTTTATGCTTCAACAGCCATTGCCGTGCGTCTTCCGCATCAGATGTGAACCAAGCTTCAGTTGAACCTAGTCGAAAGCTGTAGCCCCAACTGTCCATATCCTGCATCATTCTTTTTCTGTGAATGAAGCTGAGCTGGTCGCTTAGTAGAATCTGTAAGTAACAAACGGCATTTTCCTCATCTGCTGTTCCACCGGCATTGGTGTTTAGTGCTAATCTACGTTGCTGATCCATACAGATAAAATGGCAGCTCTCGTGTAGCGCTGAGTGCACGGGTGTGTCGAGGCGAGCGTATAGTTTGTTAGAAATGAGCCCGGCTTCGCTATCTCCCCAAAAACTGCCAGGTATATCTTTGTTTAGGTCATTAAGGTTAAGGGTTAGTTTGTACTTCAACAGTAAGGTTGAGAGTTCGTCTAAGTTGACGTCATTTAAAAGTAGTATCTGAGTTGCGGGGCTACTCATTGGACTGGGCTAAGTATTTGTTATTGCGTCGATTTTGTACTTGCGGCTTAATGGAGATTGTCTTCAAAGTGGAATTGTTTGATATGTAGCTTAGATTTATTTTCAGTCAGGCTAATGAAAAATTTTCCAGTGCGGGTCACCCACTGACCGCGATCAATGAATTGAAATCTGGTGAGAAATTTCCCTTCACCATAAAAGCCAGATGAGATAGGTTTCCATGAAAAACTGTGCAGAAAAACTTTCTTCTGGTCAGCCGAAATGAATAAATCATTTATTTGCTTTGACGATTGTGAGGGTGTCAGTCGCGACTGTAGTTCGCTGATTAAATCACCTTCTAGAGCAGTTTCTAATTCATTGATCAAGAGTTGAATTTTTGAGCCGCTTCTTAAGGAGTCTGATTGATAGGAGTTACCCAATGGTTTTGTATTACTTTGAGTGGTAAGCGTATTTCCTGCCAATGTTATATAGTTTTGATGCTCAGTATCTTGGATGGGGCTAGTAAGTGAGTTTTGTCTAACAATCGATTGCGGATTGGAGGGCACGATTAAGACAATAAGCACCCCAACGAGCACTAAGCCTAGAATTCCGCACATCAGCACATAGTTGATGTGGTTCTTTTGCTGGTGTCTTCGATAGGCTGTGCTTGGTCTTGGGGCATTGTTTACCTTCACACCACCGAATTGCTTATCCAGCTTGTCAATTTCTTCTGAAGAATGCTCTGTAGCTGTGGAATGATATAATGGAATTGAATGGTCTATCTTGACCTGTTCGTAGGAATCCTGAATTTGTTGGAAAAGATAAGGGTTTTTACTCAATGGCATTTTGTCAGGATGGAAGATGTTCAATAATAGTTTCTTGTGTAACTTACATCTCTCAAGGCTAGCCTTTTCTTTAGCTGCAAGACCTCGGTAGGGGCTGTCTTGATGACCTTCCAGAACTAATAACAGAAAGCTTACAAAAGCTTGCTTCATGTCTTGTTCGTTGAAAACGACAGATTCAGCCAATTCACTTCTTTTCTTTTTCGAGGATGCAGCCTGAAGCAAATCCAACACGCCTTCAGGCAGCGTTCTCATTAAATACCACTGCTCCTGACCTTTTTCAGGATGCATATGTAGATAAAGAGCGAATTGTATGGCCGTTTTTTTCATAATTGCCTGTCAGCTTTTAAGGCCTATTCGGACTTGTATAAGTATAGTAACTATCTTCGTTATATTCTGGATTGCTAGCACGATCGACGCGCGTTAGTAACGTCCCTATGATGTTTCCGCTCGTTCTCTCTAAGCGCTTTAGTGTGGATAGCAACGATGCTTTGCGAGTCTTACCTGCCTGAACGGATAAGATGGTGGCGTCAGCCAGGTTTGATAGGACTAGTGCATCGGCTAAGCCAATTACTGGCGGGCCATCAATTATAATATAGTCAAACTCATTCTGAGATACAGCGAGCAGGTCTTGCATTCTCTTGCCTGACAGCAGCTCTACCGGGTCAGGTGGGATAGGTCCAGAGGTAATCACTCTAAGTTGCTTGATCAGACAGGGGCGGCTTATTTCAGTCGCATTACCCGCGCCTGCAAGATAGTTTGTCAAGCCTTCTAAGTTTTCAATTTTTAGCAGTTGATGAATGCTTGGATTACGCAAATCAGCATCAATCAGCAGTACTTTGCTGCCAATTTGAGCATAAGCAGTTGCCAGGTTTAACGCGATACTACTCTTGCCTTCCGCTGGGTTAGAGCTTGTTATAAAGGTAACGCGTGGAGCGCCAAGTTGTGTTGAAAACTTTAAGCTAGTCCTCAAGGATCTTATTGCCTCTGCCAGAGGTGAGCGTGGATCCATGTGCGCAAGCAGCGCTATCTGATCATCTGTTTGATTCTTGATGTTAGGTAGCAAGCCCAACACTGGTAGGCCAGTAATTCGCTCCAACTCATCTGAGCTCTTAAGGCTGTCATCCATGAATTCTCTGAGGAATGCAGCACCCATGCCTAGCATCAGACCCAGCAATAAACCAAAGGCTAAATTATTGCGAAGCTTAGGCTTATGCTTTTCGTATGGAATACCCGCTTTATCAATGATGCTAATGTTATTTGTTCCGACAGTACCAGCTACCGAAACTTGTTTAAACTGCTGTAGAAGTTCTTTGTAAAGGATTCGGTTTGATTCTACCTCACGCTTCAATGTGTTGTATTTAATACTGTCGCCTTGGGTTGATATGGCGCTATTCTTGAGGCTTGAAAGCTGCTTTTTGATTAACCCTTGGCGTATTTCTGCTGCCTCTGCATCTGATTTCAGGTTGGCTAGAACATTGCTTGCTTCAGCGTTAATTTCAGCTCTCAGGCGAGTTATTTGGCCTGTTAAACGGCGGATTGTACGGCTAGTCCCCGAATTTGATCTTTTAATTCTGGCATCTCTGTCGGCTATCAATTTAGCCAAATCGCTGCCTTTTTCTTTCATATCCGGATCTTTTGATAAGATCGCGATGGTTGATGGATCGTTTAAATCAGCGCTGCTAGCTTGTTGGTAGACTGATTTTGCCTCAATGCTTTCACGTTCAGCCTTGACCAGATCTTCGCTGAGTTTTTTAAGTGAGAATGTGTCGGTACTTTCTCCATCAATATCCTGAACAATGCCATATTGTCTTGCATAGTCATTCAGCGCTCTTTCTGATTTTTCCAGTGTCTGCCTGACTTCCTGGATGTTCTCAGACAGGAAGTCCTTTGAGTAAGAAGCAGTATCAAAGCGCTTTTCGAGATTCATACGCACAAAGGTTTTAGCAATTGCGTTTGTGATATCGGCTGCAAGTTTAGGATCAGTTGAGTCATAGTTAATCGACACTAACTGTGAGTTACTAATGGGTTGTACCGTAAGGTTATCAATAAAAAGTGCTTCGGTTCTTTCGGCACTGCTTTCATCAACTACGGATAGGCCAACTGCCTTTTTAATGCTATTAACTAAACCAAACGAGGTGTCCTTAGTATCGAGTCCTAATTGATTGATAACTCTTCTTGCTAGTGCTCGACTTTGAATGAGTTTGCGCTGTGTTTCATGAAAGTCTTTATCACTTCTAGACTCAATAGGTTCAAACGTATTACCGCTTATGATCTGCTTGGCGTTGCGTTCAATTTGGATCGTGGAGGTTGCCTGATAAACAGGTTTCATCAACAACGTGACTAGAAGTACAGCAAGCAAAGTTAGTAAGGCAATTGCAGCTACAAGCCACTTGCGACGCGCGATAATTCCAATAAACTCTTTCAGATCCAAACCACTCGACGGTGCCAATAACTCTTCCGGATAGACTGAACTAGGGTGTGGGACTACTTGACCACTGGACATTTGATTGTTTGTGACTCGTGAAGGAAGTCTTTGGTTATTGTCAACACTCATAGGTATTTGTCATTTCGTTAGGTAGTAGGGTTTCGTTTTATCATATCCAAAATATTCGATAAGAACATTATTTGAACAGATTTTTAAATTGCACGTATTGTGGTTCTAAAAGTGGTTCAACACAAAGATTCTAAGATGAACATACTCTTATAATAGATAAACAAAGTGTCCAAAGACGTTAATTAAGAAATTGTTGATAATTTTTCAACAATGTAATGGGTTTAAGTGCCGCATTCCATATTAGTTAAATAATAGCAATTCTTATGCCTCAGTACAATCTAAGGATGTTTCTCTATGTGTTTGATATTGATCAAATATTTCTCTTTACCAAGGTTTGTTCATGCAAACTTTCGATTTATCAACGATCTTACTGGTGTTTCAAAAAGTTTGTAGGACGCAATTGATATAATAAGCAGCAATAACAAAGCGATATAAAAATCGGCTGTATCTCCCAGATTGAGCTTCTTTTCCAGTATTTTGTTGTATATGCCAAAAACAGGTTTCTGTAAAATGTACAGAGAAAAGCTTGCTTCGCCCAACAAGACTAGTGCTGGGTGGCTGAGCCAGCGTTGAACTCTTCCTTGGCTAGATGCTAATAGACAGATGAACAACAGAAATGCGGGTGCAATAAGTCCATTAGTATAGGCAATGTTAAAACCGATTGCTGATTCAATCCATGGCCTGAATTCAAGTAAGAGAACAATTAATATCAAAGAGCTAGCCAACCATATCGGTTTTGTGGCCGTCAGTTTGTCGGCGTTTTGTTTAAACAATACACCGCAGACTAGCCCTGCAAGGAATGCATTGATGTGCATCAACGGGTTGTAATACACGAAATCATGCAGTAAACCGTTTGCCACATACTCAGCGCTATTAATGCTTGTAAGTAGAAAGTACTGAGTAATAATCCAGCAAACTACAGCGACTAGAGCCAGATACTTCAACCCTGTACGGTAGATTAGCGCTAATAGAAACGGAAAGCAGAGATAGAAAAATGCTTCGACTGAAAGAGACCATCCCGGGTTATTCAGTGTCATGGGATATCCGGGCAGCCATGCTTGCAGCATTGTCAGATGTAATGGGAATGCCAGTGGCTTTTGCCCTAAATCAGAAAAACTAGCGACAGCCATCAGTAATAATGCCACCAAATACACGGGATAGATCCGTGCAAATCTGGCGACCCAATACCTTTTCTTGCTGAGTGGCTTTGCAGTATTTATCTGGTAGTAGGCAATCGCCATAATGAAGCCAGATAAAACATAAAAATAATTAACGGCAATGGGGCCTGCCGTAATGCTTTCTTTTAGCCAAGGGAGGCTACTTGGTAGTGTGTGGCTGCCGTAATGAAAGAACACAACTGAAAGAGCCGCGATAAAACGCGTAAATGTAATTTGATTAATTTGCAAAACCGATAGGCCTTTCGGATTGAATTAGTAGGCGTTTTTATCAATGAATGATCGGGTAATGGTTAGAAAAATGATCTTCAAATCTAAAGCTAGACTCCATTCCCGCATGTATTCAAGGTCAAACTCGACACGTTTCTTCATTTTATAGACAGTATTGGTTTCGCCTCTCCAGCCATTAATTTGTGCCCAGCCAGTGATTCCTGGTTTGATCATATGGCGCAGCATATAGCCAGGGATCAACGAACGATATTGCTCGTTGTGGGCGACGGCGTGTGGGCGAGGACCCACAATCGACATCCTGCCCTGCAAGACGTTGATGAACTGAGGCAGTTCATCTAACGAAGTACGGCGTAGGAATCGACCAATTGGGGTGAATCGATCATCATCTTTTTGAGCCTGTTTGACATCATCTCCATCCTCGCAGACGGTCATGGTGCGAAATTTCCAGACTAAGATCTTTTCGCCTTTTAACCCATAACGGGTTTGCTTGAAAATAACGGGGCCTTTAGAGGTAAGCTTGACCGCTAAACTTATTCCCAGTAAGACCGGAGAAATCAGCGCTAAAATAGCCCCTCCAATCATCACGTCTTCTATACGCTTGATTAGGGCATGATCTGATGAAAATGGCGAATCGTAGATACAAAGAACGGGTGTATCAGCGATCTCAATAAATTTGCTATGCAATAAATTGGTTGTGAAATAGTCAGGTAGTAGGCGGATTGGGGTGGCACTATCAGACAGTTCATCTAGTAGAGAATGCATACGCTTTTTAGCTTCTACGGGTAGGGCAAAGTAAATTTGATCCCATTCTCCCTGTCTCGCAGAGCTAATCATATTACTGTAGCTGCCTAGATTCGCGTATCCACCGAAGTCACTTGGACTCTCACTCTGTCGCTCATCATAAAATCCTGCGATGCGATATCCAAAGTCTGGATTGTTTTCTAACTCACGTGCAAAGCGAAGACCGTTCTCAGTCATACCAACGATAGCGACTGAGCGATTATTCAGGCCGAGTCGTTTCAGATGCGAGAAGAACTGTCTGAGGGCTAATCGAGCGAGAATAAGCACTACAGGGGTAGTGAGGAGCCAGGCAAGAAGCACTACCCGGGAAAACTGTTCACTTGTTTTTGAGATGAAAGCAATGAATACCATGGAAAGGAATGTTAGTAGCCAAGCTACCACGATTCTTCCTGCTTCATCATGAATAGGGCGACCGCCCCATGAGGTATAAATTTCTGTGAAACGACCATACAATCCAAAGAGTACGACCGCCGATAGACCCGCTACCAAATAACCCTGAGCATTGTAGAAATTGGTGTAAAGCGCCCCAAGAATCAGCGGCATTAAAATTACAAAAATGTCAACGAGGCGATAGATTAATTCTGAGCTTATTCTTTTATCGTCCACTGTCGTCCTCTTCGGGTTTGCCTCGGTTACTAGTGGGGGTATCTAGCGCCAAGAATGGTTCAATATTTTTAATCACAATCATAAGCTAGTACGGTTTCTTCGTGTCGTATTGTATACTAATCATGCACCACGGGAGGATAAATCTTTCTCCCAACGGTAGTCTTTAAGCCTTTTAAACTGCTTTTTCGACCGAATTCTAATGATCCCAGCAATACCAATATAAATTATTGTAGAAAACCAGTCTCGGCTTAACAATTTGGATTTCATTACACTGCCATATTGTTTATTTTCAATGACTTTGCACTGACCAGAAGCCAGTAGTTGCATATTGCCGAGACGTGCGCGTGTCTTAATTTTAATCAGTGAATAAAGATCCTTAGGTGCTCTAATGTATATTTCTGCACCAGGTACATTACTTATTTCACGATTCCAAAAGTTACATCGTATAAAGCCGTCATCGTTAATGACATCAGGAAATTTTTCAAATCGACTGCGGCCTTCTTCAGTAATAATGTAACTGCAGGTGGCTATAACTCCTTCTTTTATGTAGGGCAAATTCACCCATACTTTATAATAAGTTTTAACAATCCACGAAGAATGTGAGGTATCAATTATCGGCGTCGGGGCCGCCAACAAAATGTCACTAGTCTTCAAATACTGATTGACACGCTGGACACAGTTTTCGCTTAATCGCGTATCAGCATCGATATAATAGACAGGGAAAGTTAAGCCAAGTTCACGAGCAAATGTTTCAGCTTCGTTAAGTGCATTGACTTTTGAAGGCGTGCTAATGTCCAGACAATGAATATTGGGGTACCTCTTGCGTACGATATCAGCTGTATTGTCTGTGCAGCCATTACAGGCGACAATGATATTATCAATCTCAGGTTGATTAATAATACTATCAAGGCACGCCTCTATAACGCCCGCTTCATTATGTGCCGGAACAATTACTGTGGCCATTATTGGTACCCTGCAAGCCATGACTGGCGTTGCTCAAAGATTTTTTTCCATTCCTCATGCACTGGTTTGTTGTCTTTCTTAATATATGCTGTGATGCCACTGGATATGTATTTATTGAATACATGGGCTAACAGCAGTGTCTTGTAAACTGATTGCTTCCAGCCAGGTTCATGTTTCTTAATAAAATGCGCCTTGCCCTTGAGGAGCTTAATCATCTTTCCAGATAGATTTACCTCACTAACGCCGCCGTGGTGAATGATACGTGCTTGTGGGGTAACTCGTGGCTGGTAGCCTAAGTCAATTGCTCTAATGCAATAGTCGGCTTCTTCTGCATACATAAAGAATGTTTGATCTAAGCCTCCTAACGATTCCCAGAGTCTGCGTGGCGTTAGAAAAAAGCAGCCGGTGATAACATCAACATCTCGCTCCGACAAACGATCCCAGCAGCCATAGTTATCGTAGTTAAAGAAACAGCTGTTGCGGAAAATTTTACTCAATCCCGTGGCACTAAACAGGAGCGTTTTAAAGCTGATTCTGGCGCGCGCATTGTTTGGGTTTAAGCTGAGATCATTATTTAATGTAACGCCACCCCAGACCCCTGACTTTGGGTGCTTGTTCGCGAAGCTGACTAGTTTATCGATTGCACCATCCAAGATAACGGTGTCAGGATTAAGCAACAAAATGTACTCTGCCTGACCTGCGTTTGCACCAACATTGACACCGCCCGCAAAGCCCAAGTTAGCGCCAGTTTCAATTAATTGTACATCAGGGAATTTGCTACCGATAAGTGCTACTGAATTATCAGTGGAGTTGTTGTCGACCACGATGAGATTAATATCGGTCGTATCAGTTTGTTCAAAGACAGACTCAATGGCTCTAACGGTATACTCAGCCGTATTGTACGAGACGAGTATAATATCGACCTGACTCATTTTTCGATCATTCCATATTCACTTGTCTTTACATCAGTTTTGATAACTCTGGCTGGATTTCCAGCAACCATACAATTGGAGGGTACGTCTTTAGTCACCACAGCGCCCGCTGCGACAACGACCTGATCGCCAATCGTGACATTGGGCATAATAATTGAGGCGCAACCTATAAAGCAATGCTTACCTATCGTGGTTTTTGCTGAGTGTCTACGAGAGGCAAAGTCGTGGGACAAAATAATGGCGTCGAAAGCTACCATGGTTTTTTCGCCAATTGACAGACCCTTAGGATTGGTCTTATCAATACGTGCTTTAAACGACATACGAACATCAGGAGAGATGTCCATACCGTACATTTTGCGGTAATACCAGGTACGGGCATACAGTAATTTATTGCGTAGATTAACCAATACCATAAACATGCGTTGATTGATGAAACGAGCTCTCATATTTATCAGGCCTTATTGCATTTTACGTTTATAAGCAGCTTTCAATTTGGCTATGTGTGAAAGCTTGTTAACAGAATCGTTAAGCTGTTCATGGTACTTTGCCCAACTCATTGAGCCCAAGACAAAAAAGAACATCGGTTGTATTTTGCCGAAATAATCGACAGTGAAGCCGATTAGGATCAGCGACATAGAGGCCATGATCCAGGAATTAACCATCCACTTTACGGCCGGGTGGTGCTTGTGCAGTACGCCTAGAACATTAAATACCGCGTAGAAACTACAGAATAAAAGGATAAAGCCTGCAAATACACCATGCTGCATGGTCACAAGCAACCAGAAACTATCAATACTCGAATTCATCCATTCAGGGCGTGACCAGTCGTGTAAACCAATGCCCAGAACCGGGTTGTCGGTAATGTCATCCATGGAGTGTTCCCATTGCAACATTCGATAGTAACCAGTGACTGGATTAAACGTCAGATAGGAAATCAGGATGGCAAAGAAACCACGATTAGACAGTGCATTAATCAGCAAGAAACCGGCAAAGGAAAAGAATATCAATGCTGACCAGAGGCGCTTAGCGCCTTGCCAGTTATAAGCTAGTACAGCGGTCGCGCCTTGGAAGACAACGGCAAGTAGTGGTGCTGACGATAAAGTGGTAATCATCCCGATTAATAGTGCTAAAGCGCGTCCAAAATTGATCCACTTGAATTTGTTGAGGACCAGAAGAATGGCAAACGGGAAGAAAATAGCGCCAATGGTTCCGTATAGAATAGGGTGTGCAAATAGATTGGTAGTACGCATTATGCCGAAGCGAATGTAATAGTGCGTATACAGGCGATAATCCAGCGAATTATTACCCGTAATCATCGTTGCCCAGTCATGCAAGATTCGGTGCTGAACAAATGCTTCATATAACGAGAAGAATACTAGCAATGCCAAGATAATGACAAAGCCGAGATTTACATAGTAATAGCGTTTAGGTGTCGTGATGAATAGGCGGGCTAAATAAAACGAGCCCAGTACTTCAATTGCCAGAATACCCGATGATTCCAGACCTTTCTGCGGACCATGGTTATACATTAAACTGGCAGTGGCTAGCATGATAAAGGCTGCCAGCAATATATCGACAAAATCAGCCCTATCTAGCACTTGTTTGATGTTGATAATGCTAGCTATCAAGGCCAAACCCAACACAACCCGGTAGGTTTCGATTCTTAAAGAGCCGAGCAGGTAGTGAAACTCCACCGGAATGAAGATGGAAATGATAAAAAGTATGGTCAGTATTCTCAGAATCATACGTTTGTGGCTTCACTAATCTGTGGACGGGGCAGCAGTTTTTGCTGGAAAAATAAACTAATAACAATTGCAACCAGCACACCATTTGCTAGCAATGTTGCTATTGCTGCCCCTTCAATACCGTAACGGGGAATCAAAATGATATTGGCGAGTAAATTTACTATCATTGCTACAGTCAGCGCAACGTTCAGGAAGCGTACTTTTTCACTGGCAATAAACATAAACGAAAAGGTCAGACTCGCTGCTCTTAACAATTGAGCCAATAGCAACAATGCTAAGGCTTGCTTCGCCGCCAAGTATTCTGGTTTAAACACCAGCAGTATTAAATCTGACAAGGCATACATAATGCCAGTAACAGTCAGCAGTACCGCAACGACCAACGCGGTTGCCTGCCAGAAAAAATTCCAGAGCTGTTCTGGCTGATGATTGTATATGGCTAAAAGTCTTGGGTAAATCGTTGCATCCAAGGCACCTAGGAAAAACAGGCTTATATAGGATACTTTAGCTGCAACGTTGTACAACGCAACTTTCTCATTTCCTAAAAAGTAGCCGACCATCAATGCATCGGCAAAAATCATCATAAAAGAAAAGAATGAAATTGGCGCCAGTGGCAGAGATTTAATAAATAGCTTTTTTAGTTTGGGCGCGCTCGGATCTGTCCACGCACCATGTTTTGTAAAGGGTCTGACAACAAGAAACGAAAAGATTCCCGTTAATACTAGTGACGTAATATAAACAATAACGTGCCCGCCGCCTGTTGAAAAATAATTCCAAGTGATTCCTATCAGAACTAAAAAAAGGATGCCGGGCAGGGCATTTTGAGTCAGTATTGACAGCGAACTGTGGCGAATGGCTTTTAAGAAAAAGCTATTAACAAACATGAAGTTGAAAAAGACGACACAAAGCGCGGCCCACATTAATTGACTAAGCTCAATTTCATCGTGGAAAAATGCTTCCCTTACGTACGGGCTCATTACGAGCCAGATCGCGGCAAATAATATTGATATCAACAGTACTAGCTGATGGGTATTCTTGAGGTAGGCTTTCTTAAAATTCAGGTTATCTTCCGGGGCACTGGCAACTTCTTTGACAATGAGTTGATCTAATCCAACGCGACTGACTAGGGCAACTCCTGAGACGAAGATCATCAATAGAAAGACGATACCCGCATTGCCGAGACTAAGCTGTCGCGTGATCAGGATGGCCACTGCAAAATTAAGGGCTACACCGGTAAACCGCGCAACCATTGACAGGGCACTTTGAATGATCAGGGGGTTGTGCAGCAGCTTATTTATGATTTGCATTGTTTAAGTCAGGCTTCCGTCGATGTAGTCACCTAAAAACTGTACTAATTGTTGACGTTTCTGATTGTCTGATTCCGCCGGACAGTCTAAGTTCTGGCGTTGACTTAATTTAGCGAATAGTTCTTCTTGAGTGCTCGCGGTATACACACCTGGCAGTTTCCCCATCCACAACAAGCCATCGGCCTGATGATCGTTGCGGTGCTCACCCAATTTGCATTGGCGGTTAATAACGATGATTGGTGTTTGATGTTCGCGGGCGCTGATAATATTACCCATGCCTGCATGTGAAACAAAAGTAGTGGAATCTTTGATGTGCTGATTGTACTGATCACCATTAAGAAAACGTTCCCATTTCATATGCTTAGGTTCGTACTTACCATCGCCAATTTGTGCAAAAACGGTTTCCTTATTTGCTTCAGCCCACTCATCCATGTACTTCACGAGGCGGTCAAAAGAGAACTGGGTGCCTACAGCAACAAAAATCATAGCACTGACCCCTGATAGCGGACATTCTCACCATCACTGAGTGGCTCCCACTGGGTAACGACTAAATTGGCATGATTTTTTACCATCTCACCGGATCGTGAAAGCTTGGCTACATTGGCAATACTGTCGACCCAAATGGTTTTAATCGGCAACACTTTAGCGAGTAGGACGGCAATTGCCCCGGGTGCTGCCCCGGTAGAAATAACTGCTGAAGGCCGTTCAATGGCCATGATCCATAGCAGTTGCAGGGCAAGCGGGATCAGTTTTAGTTTACTGTCAGCACTAGCGTCAGTAATGTTGTGGATTTTACGCTGACTTTTTTGCGAACCGTATTGAGTGCCTGGTGTTGCATAGACCACATCGAAACGGTTTTCCATGTCATTGCAAATTTTATTCAGCTGAATCCAGTGGCCACCTGGTGAAGCAATGGCCAGTATTTTTTGTTTTTTACTCATCTGGATGCTTAAGCTGCTTTAGGTTTATGAAAATAGAAGGCAGCTTGATCGCCCTGTTGTTCAGCGTTGAGCGCTTTACTGCGAATCGTATATTCATCGATTTTATGTTCGCTAAAAATCGATGCCTCAGGGTTAACGGCATAAGAGCGATCATCTCGAAGCGGTATATCTTTAAGATATTGCTCGCTACCCCAGTACTGAAAGGCGAAGGAGTCATAAACTGTTTCATGCAATACCAAGCCACTTTGATCAGCCAGTGTCTGCATGCTTTTTTGTGAGTGCAAGAACAGGTGGCGCGGCGCGTCCAACTGTACCCAATCGACGCCATAATGATCCCATGCCCAACTGCTGACGGTCGGCACCCGAATCATGCAAACGCCACCGGGCTTTAACAGTGCGTTGATCTTGGCCAACACTTCATGCTGATCCATCACGTGCTCGAAGGAATGATTCATCATAATGAAATCCCATTCGCCTTCGGCGACCTCATGAATAGACTTTTGCTCAATGACTAAACCGTTGGCGTACTCGATTTTCTTAGCATTAAATGGGTCGATGCCTAAAATATTATCAAAGCCACATTCTTTAAGAGAATGAAGTAAGTGCCCGGCGCCACATCCTACATCAAGAATGCGCGATCTCATGTTGATGTTAGCTTTTTGCATGCGGGGCAGCTTGTCATGCGGTTTACGCATTTGCAGTAACTTACCAATAAAGCCATGACCTGTTGCGGCATAGCGATCACGAGCGGTGATCATCGCCTTTTTAAGACCGGTTTCAACCTTAATTTCATCGTAGGAGTAATAGTCATCACCAGGATAATAATCCTGGATGTTTTCTGGTACTTTAGCGATCTGTAGGCAACCGCATTCGCTGCATTCAAAATAAGTGTGCATGTCACGAAGTCCAAGCATCATCTCGCGGGCTTCATGAGTCGTATTATTTTCACTGTTTGAACAGATGCGACACTGCATTATTTCTATCCTAAATTTTTCGTAAGCTTTATGGTCGAAGCTAGTCGTTAATGGGCTGCTTAAAGGTTCATTTGTTAGGCTTTTTTTTGAAGAGCTTAGCGTAAGAAGTGAATTATTTACACACCATCCTCAATATTCGCACAGCATACCTGACATCGTGTCTGGATTCTAACTCAGCAGATAAAGTGTTGATATTTTGAGCTATTCAAAGGGCTTTAGTTATCCTGAAACAGTCTTCTAGTTGATTTTTTAAACTCTCTAAGCCTATAGAACGCGCTCGTTGAATATTGTTCAGGGGTATCGCCTCAGGGTCGTTAATATTTTTTATTGATTGCTCAATGGTAGCTTCTCGGAGCAGGTGCAACATAGGATAGGGCGAACGGTTGGTATAATTAGCGGGATCATCGGAGCTTGCTTCGGCAAAACAGTATTGGGGGTGGAAGCTGGCTAGCTGATAAATTCCTTCATAGCGGCGCGCTTCTAATAAACGCTCGGCAACATCTACTAAATCAAGGTAATCTTCAAAGTCAGCGAAGCCATCCGGAATGATTAATAACGTCGTCTCGATGTCGGTATTTTCATCCAAACCTTCACAGGCCAAAATCAACGCTTCCAAACAGGTCTCTATGTTGTGGCTTTTTACCACTTCGAATCGAATACTCCGTTTAATTAGTTCACGTTTGGCAAATGGACAAAAGTTATGAGCAATAATGACTGTCTCAAGCCATTTTCGAGTATGTGCAATTTGAGAAGAGCTCATCGGCGACTATTCTTAACCAAGGGGGATAAGCGTCGAATTATAGAGATTTTATTAGGAAGAGGATATGGCAAATATTTCTGCCATATCCATAACTGTGAAAGCGTATTTATTCAGGATACTATTGTTTAGGTGGTGCTGATGTTTCAGGTTTTTCAGCTTCCTCAACAACTGCTTTTTTTCGACTAAATAAACCGCCAGATCCTGGCTTTCTTGGCGGTCGTTTCATCCAAAGGCCATTCACATTAAGCGCGTTCCAACCCCAACGTAACCAGCTCAATACTGAGATTGCCAGCCACAATGCCCAAGCTAGCATAAGTGCGCGGTAAATCCACAGTGGCACACTAATAACGGTAGGTTGCGGTAGTACTTGATTGGCACGGTCCTGATACCAATTCAGTGCATAGGCATTAGATCCGTTACCAGCAATTTGCATATCAGGACGTCCTAACAAACCATTCGCTACTGCGCCTGCTAGCACGATGAGCGCAACCACGGTGAGACAGACCAAGCCAATTTGCATGGCATTAAACTGTGCATAGTCGAGCTGTTTGGTGAGCTTCTCGCGAAAAGCGATAGCGAATAGCCAGATGATGACCAGAATCATCAGTGCTGTTTCGGTTTGGCTCAAACCAATGCCTAACAGGAACCACTGCCAGCTTTTCAGCGGCGTCAATTTTGATGCGCCTAAGATAAGTGCCAGCACCAGTAGTGCCAGCAGCACGCCCCAGAACAAGATAGCGGGCCCCATACTAGGTCCGCTAACCCACAGCACCCAGCGCTCCTTAGGAAGTTCCATATTGAAATTGGCATTGACACTGGGTAACCCTAGATCGACCTGAGGGAAATGATAGCTGCTAGCTAAGGCATCAGATTCTCGCCATTCAATATTGACGCGTTGCTTACCTGGTTTCAGGGTTAGATTGAGTTTATTTTCTGTGTTTTGTATCCGCTGACGAATACCATTGATGGTGATTTGTTTAACGGTTGCCTCAGTTGGTAATTTAACTTCATGAAGGGCGCCGCGACTGCTGAGAATATTAAGGTCGAGATTCACTGTATTGGCGCGTTTGCCTGTGTTGACTCGCAAGTTACTGCTGAGAATAGTCACTGTTTGCCCAGCAACACCTTCCGGGCGACTCATCGCTAAAGTGAGCGTTTCCTTAGGCCAAGGGTACCAGACAGGCACTGTTTGCTGTCCGTGACTGCGATATTGATTCACAGGAATGCCGGCACTTTTCATATGCCAAACCGGGCTAGTCGCAATTTGCCATGTCTCTAATAGTTCTTGTTTATCCGATGCGACAAGCACCATCTTGTCTGTCGTGCTTAAACGAGACGACCAGCGTACCTGGCGCTGACTTGCGCCGAGGTTTATTTTGATTTGGCCATTTTTAATGCTGAGTTGTTCACTCATCGGCTGTTCATTGGGTAGCAGAGGAATATTCAGGCTTAATGGCATATCTAATGGCGCAAGGCGGGTGACGGTTGTTTCAACTGTCCAGTCAAGCCCCAGATTTAACTGTCGCTCAACCCTCACAAATGTTGGTAGCGTATTCTGTGCCTGTTCCTGGAGGGCTTTGGCGTCTTTGCTTAAGATACGGTTGAGCTGGAGTTGTGATTCTGCACTACCGTTATCTTTAATGCCATCCAGAGCCCATTGTTTATCGCTGCTCTGCCAGGTAACCGAATGAGGCTTTAATGGAAGCGGCAGGGGAATGCTATTGCGTTGGGGCAACGTGCCACTCAATACAATATTGCTTAATCCCTTAGGGATGGCAATCCACAACTGCTGCGATTTGTCCCGCTTAATAGCCATTGCTGGCTTGTCATTTAAAATGACCTGAGAACTAAACCAGGTGCTTTGACTGCCGGGCAATGGAATAGCTGTGTCAATCACAGCATGCACGCGCAGTCTGACCTGTAGGGCATTTCGATCGATTGAGAGCTGCATTTGCTCTATTTGTGCGCACTCTGGCAAGCACTCAGGAGCCGTTGTCAGTCTTTGCTTGAGTGTTTCTAGCAGCGCTGGGTTGGGGAAATTATCGGCTTGTGCGGGTTCATTGGCGACAAAGGACAGCGGTATCAGCAGCATTGCAAGCGCTGGAACAACGCTCTTGCTAAACCACTGCTTTGGATTCCAGCTGAAGTTCCCATTCCGGCTGATTAAGCGCCAAGACAAGCCTAGCAGCAGAGCAATGCCAAGGAATTTGATCAGCATATTCATCAGTGGACTAATAAGGATTAAGCGGCTGGTTTCGTCAGGTTTAACAGGGCCAGACCACCGAAGGCGTGTGCGTTTATATCCTCTCCAACTGGGTAAGCCCGGTCCGGTTTGAACCATACTATTGGGGTCGATTGCACTTAAGTCAGCTTTAGGCGACATTCTACGGGGTAGCGACTTTGCCATCTTTCCGTAATAGGATTGTGCCACAACTGAGCTACTGACTTTGGGGCTTGGCACCCTTTTTGCTCTAGGAGCTTGTTGAATAGGTGAGGGTGCTGCCATGTCATTCATCATTTCTGGCTCGGACACTTCCATGGCTTGCTCCCTCACGACACCGCCTGCGCCTGAATTTCCTGCGGCATGATCAAATTCGACTCTGGGTTGGAAGCGGTTTTCCAGTTGAGGATAGAGGCCACTGCGAATGGTATCGATCATATACGGTAGCATGAGTAAGGCGAGTGCCAGAATGCTAATCCATCGATACATCGATAAGCTGCGCTTAAACCAACTTTCTGGCAGAACACGAAGCAATGCAATAACCGCCAGCAGGTTCAACCATATGTAGCGTGGGGCGTCCGGCTCGTGCCACGTTAAAGCGAGTGTTAACAGTGCTAATCCAGCCCACAGGGGGTTGAATAGATAGGCGGTTGCAAGCGTGATAATCAACACCAAAAAGAAATCCAGTAGCGTCCATTTTTGTACCCAGCTGTTAGGGAGATTGTCAGTGCCTGAGGCAGAAAACAAGCGCCAACCCGGTGGTAAGTGAAGGGTTGTATTCACATTTTGCAGATCATGTTCCCAGCCGTTGACTGGTGGCGCTGAGCGTTGTCCCAGGTAGCGGCTCTCAGCGGTCAGATTAATAGATTCACGGCGAATCTCAACACCCGCTTTGCCCGATTTGTCAGCTGATGCCTCACGCGTAATAAATTGGTCTTTGCCGTCAATATTGACCCGCCCCAATGCAAGTGAAGGAATCACATTGAGCCGGGATTGCTGGCGTATAACACCGTTTAAATTATCTTTGATGGTGTATCCTTTGCCGTCATAGTCCAGCCACATTTCACGTCGTAAGCTCAGTTCATTTTGCCCGACCTGACTAACGCCTCTGTGCATCACGTCAAGAGTGAGTATTTGCTTGGGAGATAGTAAATAAGCGGGTAATGATCTCCATTTTGCAGGTAGTCTGGTTTGATTAGGATCAATACTATTTGCCCCCTTTACTTCAACCTGCCTGATTTTATTGTCAGCTGAAAATACCCAGACCTCTTGTTGTGGCCATGGGGCTTTGCTGATTGGCAGGATAAAGCTTGTGGTATCAGAAAGGGCACGTCCGGTAATTTCTATCGTCCACTCGCCCGGTCGTAATTGAACTTGTAACTGTTTATTTTTGCTATCGTCTGAAGACTCGAAGCGTGTTGGCAAAGGACTATTGATGCTTAGTGGAATAAAATTTGTTAGTAAGACGGGACTTAGTTGCGTGTTACGTTGTTTCCCCGACACGCGTAACTTGATTGATGTGACAACCTGTACCGGATGGCTATCAATAATTTTGCGGAACACCTGAATGTCCAGATTATCTTCGCTGAGCGTTTCACTTACTCCCTGAGTTAGCCAAAGCTGTCCCTGCTGATTAAACTGCGGCTGCTCAATATTTTTACCGTTGACTTTGAGCTGCACCAACCCTGATTCTGGTGTAACTCTCAGTGATTTGGGGAGTTTACTCCAACGAAATAGGCCTTCTATGGTGTGTGTGCCAGCCTTTAAACGCACATGAGGAATGCCTTTTTTGGATTCGACTAATAACTCCCCTTGCTGTGATTGCACATTAAGCGGCCAGTGTTCACGGTCGCCGGGCAAGCGAATTAATGTTTCATCAAAGACTTGCCACTGCTGACTAAATGTTCCACCGCTATCGCTAAGCTGCAACTCCAGTTGAGATGGCCAACTGCAAGCACGGCTCTGACTGTTATATTGATAGGGGCAGTTTTGTTGCTTTTCATCATGTAGAGCCCAGTCTACCCAAGGTTGCAGCGGCTCAGGAACTTGTGCCGTAGTGATGGGAGCAGAGAGAGCAATATTGCTCAGTAATAACAGACATAGCAGAATGGTTTGGTGGATGCGCATAACAAACTCGTTTATTGTGTTTATTGATAGAGTTAGTTTATGACATCTTCAGGGTGTGTTTGTAAAAATTTTGTAAAAAGTCCTTAGCACCATGAAAAAAAGGCCGCACTCTAAAGCTGCGGCCTTTTTAAATTACTATCTTTGTGCGTTCGGAATTAGTCGATATAACCCAACGTAATTTTCAACATGCGCCGCACGGGCTCAGCCGCGCCCCAAAGCAGCTGATCACCAACCGTAAAGGCAGTTAGATATTCCGGGCCAATGTTCATTTTACGGATACGACCGACTGGAATAGTCAGTGTGCCCGAGGTTTTCATGGGTGTTAGGTCTTGCATCGTTGATTCTTTGTCGTTCGGGACGACCTTTACCCATTCATTGTGATTGGCAATAATAGACTCAATTTCATCCAGTGGAATGTCTTGTTTAAGCTTAATGGTAAAGGCTTGCGAGTGACAGCGCATAGAGCCGATTCGCACACATTGACCATCAATAGGTATGCTATCTGAGTCAGTGTTGCCAAGGATTTTATTGGACTCAACTAAGCCCTTCCATTCCTCTTTGGTCTGTCCGTTCTCCACCGGCTTGTCGATCCATGGAATCAAACTACCAGCCAGAGGCACGCCCCAGTTGTCCTTACTTAAGTCGTCGGCGTTCATTTTTGCCGTGACTTTGGTGTCAATATCAAGAATTGCCGAGTAGGGCTCGGCCAGTAGATCACTAACTTCTGCTTCAAGCTCACCCATTTGAGTCAGCAGTTCACGCATATTCTGTGCTCCTGCACCACTGGCTGCTTGATACGTCATAGAAGTAACCCACTCGATCAAGTCCTTTTCAAATAGGCCACCCAATGCCATGAGCATTAGGGACACGGTGCAATTACCGCCGATATAATTTTTAACGCCACTTTCGAGGCCGGCATTAATGACATCACGATTGACTGGGTCAAGCACAATAATGCTGTCATCTGTCATGCGTAAAGTTGATGCGGCATCAATCCAATAGCCATCCCAGCGCTTGCGCAAGGGCTCATAGACTGAGGTAGTATAATCACCGCCCTGACAAGATAAAATGATATCCATTTCTGCGAGCTTGTCGATATTAGTCGCGTCTTCTAGTGGTTTCGATCCGGTGCCTACGTCAGGGCCAGGTTTCCCTGCTTGAGAGGTGGTGAAGAAAACAGGCTCA
>ENA-ORXR01000869-ORXR01000869.1-marine-metagenome-genome-assembly--contig:-NODE-869-length-36420-cov-4.215172_pt1 | contig 36420 bp, 32 predicted proteins | sample MGYA00237866_ERZ511479 | MGnify/ENA metagenome assembly ERZ511479
CGACAGCAGCAAGACATCTGTTCGTCGCTTGGCGGGACGTTTCCGACTCGAGAATTCACCCGGTTGGGCGACTTACCTGGATTCCAGACAACGCCGGATACGAGTTTCGGTACTTGAACAACGTGAAAGGTCTTGAACGATTCAGTGTGCTGCCCGGGTTCCCGGACCTCGAACGCGTTTATCGTTCTAATTCCTTGTTCCCGCTATTCGAAGTAAGGATCATGTCGCGTCGGCGCCCTGACTATTCGCAGTACATGGCGTCGCTCGGACTAAGCGGTGAAGATCACGACCCGTTCATCCTGCTTGCCCGCAGTGAAGGCTGGAAATCAACCGATCGTCTTGAGGTGTTCGCAGCACCCCGACGATTAGAAGACACTGACATCGGCTGTTCGGTATTCTTCCTGCGAGGCCTCCGATATCACGATGGAGCAGCCGAGATTGCTGATCTGCTTTCAGCTGGCGATGAGCTGGCCATCCGCCACGAGCCCGAAAACCCCGTGAATCCCCTTGCGATACAGCTTCTGCATAGCGGAGTTGTCCTCGGGCATGTACCGGGTTATCTCGTAGACCACGTGCACGAAGTGTGGGATGCATGCGGCTCGGATGCCGTGCAGGTATTTGTGGAACATGTGAATCCGGATAGCAGCGGGTCACACATGCGGCTGCTGTGTCGCATCGAGAGCTGCTGGCCGGACAACTACCAACCATTCTCCGATGCTCGCTTCCTCCCGCTGATAAGTGACTGAGCCGGTGAACGATCCTTAGCTGCTCGAAACTCAGACGAGCGAAGCGCAACTCGTTAGGTGTGGCAGCGCGGCATTTGCGTTAGGTCAGACATCGGCCGCCGCAAAACTGAGAAATCCCCCGCCAGAGGCGAGGGATTCATTCAGCGCGCTCGGAGGGACTCGAACCCCCAACCTCCTGATCCGTAGTCAGGTGCTCTATCCAATTGGGCGACGAGCGCAGGCGCAATATCGTAGCCCGCGATTCACAGCCTGCAATGCCGATCAATGATTCGCCGGGAATCTCCCAGCACCGACCACCTACTTGCCGTTACCCGACTTCTTCGGTGGCGTCTTAGCGCTGTTGGGCTTCTTGTCCGACGTGTCGTCGGAAGTTGCCTTGGTGCTGTCGGGCTTCTTGGTCTCGCTGGGCTTCTTGCCCGATGTTGAGCTCTTCTTGGAAGAAGGTTTGGTGCTGTCCGGTTTCTTGGCTTCGGTGCGCTTCTTGCCAGCTGTTGGGTTCTTTTTGGAAGAAGGTTTGGTGCTGTCGGGCTTCTTGGTTTCGGTGGGCTTCTTGCCAGCTGTTGTGTTCTTCTTGGCCGAGGCGGTCGTGCTGGCGGCGGCGTCCTTCTTGGGTGCCGTTGTGCTCTTGGTGGTGGTCGAGCCCTTCTTGACCACTGTCTTCGTGCTGCCCGCTTTGGTAGAGGCTGCGTTGTTGGCGGTGGTCTTTGCCGGCTTCTCGTTGATCTTGGCGTTGTCGTGCGGGCCGGTGGTTGCCTTGGTCAACGAGCTCTCAACGCCGTCACCCTGGCGCTGGAAACTCTTGCTCAGGATGGCGACCGACACGATCAGCACCAGGCTCATCATCCAGATGTTGATGCGCACGCCCAAGATCTCGGTGGCGTTGTCGATGCGCACCGTTTCGATCCACAAGCGGCCGATCGCGTATCCCGCGGCATACACCCAGATGAGCCGCCCGGGTTTCAGAACCCGTTTGCGGTCGAGCCACAGCAGGAACACGACCAGGCCGAGATTCCAGAGTGTTTCGTAGAGAAACGTCGGATGGAATGTCTCGACGTCTTCGAAACCGGGGCGCCGATACTGGGGATCGATTTCGAGGCCCCAGGGCAACTCGGTCGGGCGGCCGTAGAGCTCTTGATTCCACCAGTTACCGATACGACCAATCGCCTGAGCCAGCGGCAGCGAAGGTGCAACCACGTCGGCCACGTTGACCGTCGAGATGCCGCGACGTCTGGTGAACAAGATGCCCGCGACCGCTCCGGCCATGATGCCGCCCGGGATCCCAAGCCCGCCTTCCCAGATCTTGTACCACTGGCTGATCGGTACCCAGTCGGTGATGATGTGGTAAATCCGCGTGCCAACCAAGCCCGCAGGGACCACCCACACCAACATTTCCAGCGGGATGTCGGGGTGCAGGTTCCGCTCGGGTGCTCGAGCACGGGCCAGCACGGTGGCGGCGATGATGCCGAGCCCGATCATGAGCCCGTACAGGGTGAACGTCAGTGGACCGATGTCCACCGAATTGAAGGACGGGCTGGGAATCGAAGCGATCCACCCGGAGCTGTATTCAATCAAGTGACGACCTACGAATCTTGCGTTCTCATGTTGCGTGTAACGCTCCGCCCCAGATGTACCCGGATTGCGGCGCTTGGATGCAGCGTGTGCGCCACGAGTGGAGCGCCACGATCATAGGTCGCTTACCCCATGAACGACTCGCGACACGACGACTCCCGGATTCTCCACCCGACTCTTATCGCTAGGTGACCAGCGCTCGTCCCAAGATCCGGCTCAGGCGTCAGCGCTCGGCGTCGATATCGATGTCGATGACGACTGCAGTGGCATCGTCGGTGCCGTGCATCGAAGTCAACTGCTCGACAGCAACACGAGCTGTGGGGCTGCGGACGCGTTTGGCGAACTCGTCGGGAGCCATATCGTGCGACACGCCGTCGCTACAGATGACCAGACGATCGCCGCGGCGAAGCGACACGGAACGAACGTCGATCTGTAGATCATGATCGGGCTTACCCAGGTAGCTGGTGAGCGCCCGCAACGGCCCCAGTTGCCGAGACTTGTCAGGGATGATTCCGGCCGCCAGAAGCTCGCTACGTAGATTGTGGTCGCGGGTCAACAGTTCGGTATGACTTCCCCGTATGCGATAGGTGCGCGAGTCGCCCACATGAACGACGGTGGCCTGATCGTGGGCGATACGCAGCGCCGACAATGTGCATCCGCTTTCACCTTCGTCACCGGCCAAGGCCCGGACCTGGCGGTTCACCTCTCGCACGATCGAGGCCGGGTCCGCAGTCTCGGTCGCCATCCATTCCGTGACCATGGCTGCGGTGGCGGTTCTGGAGGCTTCGTCGCCTGCGGCCAATCCGCCCATGCCGTCAGCCACCACGAATACGGGGCCGAGTTGACGCCAACTGTCCTCGTTGCAGAGCCGCTGGCGACCTTGCACCGACTCGGCCGCCCAGTCGGCGACAATCAGATTTTGTGGCCCTGGCTGATCGATGAGCGCTCGCGGTGAGCCGGTGGTCGAATCATCTTCGTCGAGTAGATCGGTCATGACGAGCTTCCCGGGGTCAACAGCATGATGGTCAGCACGATCGCTATTGCGATGACCACAGCCAACACGGCAGCGGCAACGAACCATCGAGGAAAGGCTGCTCGGCTGCGAGAGGTGTTCACCACTTCAGGAGCGAGCGCATCGCGATCCCAGTAGCTGATGGTAGGGGTGCTGGTCGGCCATGGGATCAACAATTTACCTGGGAATCTCCCGTGCGATTCGGCCGTATCGGACCAACCCCACTATGGGCTACGAGCGAGTTCAGCTCGCCGTAGACCTCGCGCCAAAAAGCGAAGAACCTCGACGCAAGATCGAGGCGCTTCGATATGTACCTGAGGCACTTGGCGGAGAGAGAGGGATTCGAACCCTCGAACGGGTTACCCCGTTACATCCTTAGCAGGGATGCGCCTTCAACCGGACTCGGCCACCTCTCCAACCAATTTGCTGCACGCAGCAAATCGAAACGCAACTTTAGCGGCCAAATCGGTGGTTGCGCTCGCTAGTATCGATCCCGGAAGGATGGCAGAGCGGACGATTGCGATAGTCTTGAAAACTATTGGGCCTTCACGGGTCCCGGGGGTTCGAATCCCCCTCCTTCCGCTCAAGAAAGAACCTCTGGTTTCGACCAGAGGTTCTTCACTTTTTGGTCATCCCGCGCACAAGGCGGTGTAGTTGCTGTGAGTAGATGGTGCACGCTCGTGTTCTGCTGTGCGTGAGAAGCCATCGAGCCGTCATGGACTGCACACGGCCGTGACATCGGGCCAGGGTCAACTGGTGTCATGGACACCGCAACTTCCGCATCGACCCCGCGACACCTGCTGGTCGTCGGCAACGGCATGGTCGGCCAGAAGTTCGTCGACGAGTTCATCGACCACAGCGACGGCTGGACGATCAGCGTGCTGGGCGAGGAACCCCGCGGGGCTTATGACCGAGTAATGTTGTCGAGCTTCTTCGATGGATCCACGATCGACGATCTGAACCTGTGCGATGTCGAAACGCTTCGCGAGCGGGGCGTCGACTTCCAATTCGGCGCTCGGGTCGAGCGCATCGAACGCAAAGCGCAACAGGTGCACCTGGCCGACGGTCGCACCATCGCCTATGACCATCTCGTGATGGCAACCGGTTCATCACCTTTCGTTCCACCCATCCCCGGCCGGGACCAGCCAGGCTGCTTCGTGTATCGCACGATCGAGGATCTGGAGGCGATCCGTGACTGGTCACTGCGCCCGGGTGTCTCGACAGGGGTCGTCGTGGGTGGTGGCCTTCTGGGTCTGGAAGCCGCCAATGCCTTGCGCAATCTCGGGCTGAAGACTCACGTTGTCGAGATGGCGCCTCGGCTCATGCCTCAGCAGCTCGACGAACCAGCAGCTGCCATGCTGCGCCGCTGGGTCGACGAGCTCGATATCGAAACCCATTTGGGTTTCGCCACCGAATCCATCGAGGCCGGCGACGGTCAACCGCTCGGCCTGCGCACCGCTGTCGGAGATCTGCTCGAAGCGCAGCTGGTGTTGTTCTCGGCTGGCATTCGTCCCAATCACCAGCTGGCCGAAGCGGCCGGCCTGTTGGTGGGCGAACGCGGCGGCATCGTGGTCGACGACAACTGCACCACCGAGGACCCGGCGATCTCCGCCATTGGCGAGGTCGCCTGCCACGAGGGACGAACCTATGGCTTGGTGGCACCCGGCTATGCCATGGCGCGCACGCTGTCCTCTCGACTGAGCGGTGGCGACGAGCAATTCGAAGGCGCCGATACGTCGACCAAGCTCAAACTGCTGGGGGTCGAAGTGGCGAATTTCGGCATCGAGAACGACGACGCCGACAGAGTCGAGTTCAACGATCCAATCAATCGAATTCACCGTCGCGTATCGGTGCTCGAGGGCCAGGTTGTGGGCGGCGTGCTCGTGGGCGACACATCTGGCTACGAGATCTTGCATGCCATGGCGACCGGTGCAATGCCATCTGCCGATGTGGCCGCGTTGGTCGTTCCGAGCTCGCTGGCGGCGGCGTCCGAAGTCGAGCTGCCGGATTCTGCGCTGCTGTGTTCGTGTAACAACGTGTGTCGTGGTGCCGTCAAAGACGCCGTGCGCCACGGCACACACAACCTGCCCGATCTCGTTTCAGCAACGAAGGCTGGCACCGGATGCGGCGGCTGCAAGCCCGACGTGAGTTCGCTGCTCTTCGCCGAACTCAGCGCACTGGGAATCGACGCAAAGCGCTCGATCTGCGCCCACTTCGATCACAGTCGACAAGAACTCTTCGACCTGGTTCGGTTTCATCGCCACACGACCTGGGCGCAGGTGATCACCGCCCATGGCCTCGGCCGAGGCTGCGAAGTGTGTCGCCCTGTTGTCGGTTCGATCCTGGCTTCGCTGTCGAATGGCTATGTACTCGACGGCGATCAGGGTTCGCTGCAAGACACCAACGACCATTCGCTTGCCAACATGCAACGCAACGGCACCTACTCGGTCGTACCGCGAATTCCCGGTGGCGAGGTGTTGCCGTCGCAGCTCATTGCGTTGGGCGAAATTGCCGAAGAGTTCGGGCTGTACACCAAGATCACCGGTGCTCAGCGAGTGGACCTGTTCGGAGCGCAGCTGCATGAGTTGCCCGAGATCTGGCGTCGGGTTATCGACGCCGGCATGGAATCCGGACATGCCTATGGCAAAGCGTTACGCACCGTGAAGAGTTGCGTGGGTGAGACGTGGTGCCGTTACGGCGTGCAGGACTCGGTTGCCATGGCCATCCGCGTCGAGCGTCGCTACCGAGGTTTGCGCGCCCCGCACAAGCTCAAGTCAGCGGTGTCGGGCTGCACACGCGAATGCGCGGAGGCCCAGAGCAAGGACTTCGGGTTGATCGCCACCGAAAACGGCTGGAATCTGTACCTGTGCGGTAACGGTGGGCGCACGCCGCGCCACGCTGATCTGTTCGCCGTTGACCTGACCGACGAACAAGCCATTCGCTACATCGATCGGTTCCTGATGTTCTACATCCGCACCGCCGACAAGCTCGAACGCACCTCGAAGTGGTTCGAGGGCCTCGAGGGTGGCCTGAACTATCTCAGGTCGGTGATCGTCGATGACGCACTCGGTATATGTGACGAGCTCGAAGCAGATATGGAACGCCACGTCGAGACCTACGAGTGCGAATGGGCAGCGACACTCGACGATCCGGCTCGACTCGACCACTTCGTCGAATTCGTGAACGCTCCCGAAGCCACCAGCACGCCGGTCTGGATTACCGAACGCGGCCAGCGCGTCCCGGCACCGGCCTAGGAAAGGAACAGCCAGCATGCGACACATGGTTGACATTGTCCACAACCCCGGGGTGATCGAGAGCCCGCCACCCTGGACGATCGTCACTCGAGCTGACGCAATTCCGGTTGACCGCGGCGTGGCTGCGATCGTGGATGGAGAGCCGGTCGCGATCTTTCGGCTGTCGGTCCCAGGTGGTGTGGACGCGTGGTACGCCGTCAGCCACGTTGATCCCGTGACCGACGTGCCGATCATGGCGCGCGGGTTGGTGGGGTCCCACGGCGACGAATTCGACATCCCCACCGTTGCATCACCCCTGCACAAACGACGTTACGACCTTCGCAGCGGCGAATGTCTCGACGACGACACGCCAGCACTGGCCACGTACGACGTCCGCGTTGTCGATGGCTTCCTGCTCGTGGCGTGAAGTTCGCTCGCACGTAACACCCACGAAACAGCAGCAGGGCAACGTGTGCCGATGAGATCGTCTCACCTGCTCGAAGGATTCGCCATCGGCGTCACCGCTGACCGGCGCGCCGACGAACAGATCTCACTGTTCCAGGGCCGAGGTGCCGAGTGCATGCACGGGGCTACGGTACGCACCCATCCGATTCGACCCGAAGCCGAAATTCGCGAGGCGACGATTGCCTTCATCGATTCGCCGCCCGACATGTTGGTCGCCACGACCGGCATCGGTGTGCGGGGTTGGCTCGAGGCCGCCGACGCGATCCAGCTCGGTGAGCAGCTCCGGGCGGCGCTGACTCAAACTCGGGTCTTTGTGCGCGGACCCAAGACCCATGGCGCCGCGATCACGGCGGGCCTCGATGTCGAGTGGAACGCTGCCACGGCAACGACGGCTGAGATCGTTCGCCATCTGGCCACCGTGATAGAGCCGGGACATCGGGTCGCGATTCAGATCGATGGCTCTCCCGAGCAGCCGATCATCGGCCAGATCGCAGCCCTTGGTGCCGAGGTGACGGCAGTGCCGGTATACCGATGGACGCTGCCCGACGACCCGGCCCCGGCCGAAGCACTGGTGCGAGCAGTAGCCGAGCGACGTCTCGATGCCGTCACCTTCACCTCGCGTCCCGCCGCCGAGAACTTCACTCAGATCGCACACGGCTCGGGGCTGTTCGACGACGTGGAGCGCGCCTTCAGCCACGGCCTGATCGCATGCTGTGTTGGCTCCATCAGCGCCGAAGGTCTACACACGATGGCCGGCATCGACGTCGTCCAACCCGAACGATTCCGGCTCGGCGCCATGGTCATGACGCTGACGCACACGCTGAACAGCCGTGGGTTCACCGTCCCGATTGGTGGCGTCCAGGTCTTGGTGCAGGGCCGCAGAATCACTGTCGGCGATGAGACGGCGGTCAATCTGAGCCTTCGCGAGCGACAACTTCTGGGGGCTCTCCTGACGCGGCCCGGCGCCGTGCGCTCCAAGAAACAGCTGCTCACCGAAGTCTGGCAATCCACCGAATCGAACCCGCATGTCGTCGAGGTCACGGTCGGGCGCCTACGACGTCGACTCGGCAAAGCAGGCGTCGGCATAGAAACAGTGATGAAGCGCGGCTACCGCGTCAGCCCCGACTGAGGGGAGCCCGCCATCTGGCTGTTCTGACCCACCAGGTCGGCGATGAATCCTTCGACCTCGAACGTGTCGGTGCCTGGCACCGACACGTTGGCACCGACACGTTGGCACCGACACGTTGGCACCGACACGGTGGGTGATTCTGAGCCCGCTGCTCACAGTGTCATTTTGGGGTTGTGAGAAGTATGGCTGTGGTCGGAGTCACGTGTTGCTGGAGCGGGACACGCTGTTCACGTAGCGCACGCTATGCCGAAACATGGCCGCGTTTGACTGCTGAGTGTTCCCCCACTTCAGGAGACACGATGACGGAGAAGAACCTCGGACGGCGTGATGTGCTGCTCGGTTTGGCAGGGCTCGCAGCTGCGGGGGTGATCGGCACCTCGTGCGGAGGTGACGACGAGGTCGACAGCGCCTCGGTCACGGCTGCCGCAACCACAGCGCCCGCCTCGGCATCCGCCACGGGACCCCTGGAAAAGGCATCACTCACACTCGGCTTCATCAAGCTGACCGATATGGCACCGCTGGCGATTGCCAAAGAAAAGGGCTACTTCATCGAAGAAGGCCTGAACGTCACGCTGGAGGCCCAGGCCAACTGGAAAGTGCTGCTCGATGGCGTGATCGATGGCCAACTCGACGGTGCACACATGCTGGCCGGACAGCCACTTGCCGCCACCATTGGTTACGGCACGGCCGCTCCGCTGATCGCACCACTTAGCCTGGACCTGAATGGCAATGCCATCACCGTGTCGAACGAGGTCTGGGACATCATTCGACCGAGCCTGCCGGAGAATGCCGATGGCAACCCGGTGCACCCGATTTCCGCCGAGGTGCTGCGGCCGGTCATCGACCAGTTCGCCACCGAAGGCAAGCAATTCAACATGGGCATGGTCTTCCCGGTGTCGACTCACAATTATGAGCTGCGCTACTGGCTTGCCGCCGGTGGCATCGAACCCGGTTTCTACAGCGACGGTGACTCGGTAGGTGTGATCGAGGCAGAAGTCCCACTGTCGGTGACACCGCCTCCACAGATGCCCGCCACCATGGAAGCAGGGACGATCGACGGGTACTGCGTGGGCGAACCCTGGAACCAGGCCGCAGTGGCCAGCGGCATCGGTGTGCCCATCGCCACCGACGCTGACATCTGGAAACTCAATCCCGAGAAGGTCTTCGGCCTGCGCGAAGACTTCGCCACCCAGAATCCGAACACGACCAAGGCGCTGCTTCGGGCCATCATCAAAGCTCAGCAATGGCTCGACGCCGACAGCAATGCCAACCGCGAAGAAGCCGTGGAAATTTTGGCGCAGCCGAACTATGTCGGCGCCGACTACGACGTGATCGCGGCGTCGATGACCGGCGTGTTCACCTACGAAGCCGGCGATACCCGCCCTGCCCCCGACTTCAACATCTTCTTCCGTGAGTTTGCTGGTTACCCGTTCTATTCCGACGCCATCTGGTACCTGACACAGATGCGTCGCTGGGGCCAGATCAGCGTGGATCAGAGCGACGACTGGTACTCCGACACCGCGGCCTCGGTCTACCGACCCGACCTGTACATGAGCGCAGCCGAATCACTGGTCGACGACGGTGTCATCGTTGCCGCCGACCTCCCCGAGACGGACGGCTACAAGGGAGCCCAAGATGGCTTTATCGACGGCCTGGTCTTCGATGGAAGCAAGCCCAACGAGTACCTCGATGCGTTCCCGATCGGTCTCAAGCAGGGCCAGACCGTGACCGCCTCGGGCGTTGAAGGATAACGATGTCGACCACCCCACTCGTCGATGCCGAGCTCGACGAACACGAACCCGAAATCGAAGTCGTCGACGAAGCCGGCGGTGACGCGCTTGTCGGACCGTCCCCGGTCGCACCGTCGAGACCGTGGACGACCATGTTGGGCACAGCGTTCACCGCGGTGTGGCCGCCGGTGCTCGGCGTATCCACGTTCCTGCTTCTCTGGGCCGTGCTTGCTCCCCGCGTCGACACGCAGCTCGGTGCGCTACCCGGTCCTGTCGAGGTGCTCGAAGCCGGCCGAGGCCTGTGGGACGAATTCATTGCGGCACGTGCGGAAGAAGCTGCCTTCTATGAGGCGCAGGACCTGCGGAATGTGGAGTTCGCCGCGGCGGGCCAACCACTGCAGGACTTCACCTACGGCGGCTCACCCACGTTCCTCGATCAGATCTGGACGAGCTTGCGCACGGTGGCGCTCGGCTTTTTCATCGGCACTGTCATCGCCATCCCCGTGGGGTTGCTCAGCGGCCTGTCGCGAACCTTCCAGCGAGCCATCAATCCGCTGGTGCAGATCTTCAAGCCCGTCAGCCCGTTGGCCTGGTTGCCGATCGTCACCATGGTGGTATCGGCAACGGTGACCTCCAACGACCCGCTGCTGCCCAAGGCGTTCATCACCTCGGCACTCGTGGTCACGTTGAACTCGTTGTGGCCGACGCTGATCAATACCTCGGTGGGTGCATCATCGGTCGACCGCGACCTGTTGAACGTGGGTGAAGTCCTTCGACTCGGCTGGTTCACGAAGTTGCGCAAAATCATCTTGCCATCGGCACTGCCATACATCTTCACCGGCATGCGCTTGTCGCTCGGTGTTGGCTGGATGGTTCTGATCGCTGCGGAAATGCTCGCCCAGAACCCCGGACTCGGGAAGTTCGTATGGGACGAATTCCAGAACGGCAGCAGCCGTTCTCTGTCACGAATAATGTTCACCGTCCTCGTGATCGGCGTGATCGGGTTCCTTCTCGATCGCCTGATGGCGCTGGCCGAGAAGCTCGTCAGCAGAAATCGCACCGCACGATGACTGTCGAGGAGCTCGTCGAAACCGGCGACCCGGGTACGACAACGACACCCCTGCTTTCGCTACGAGGGGTCACCAAGTCATACGTCGATGCATCTGGCACGCGGACCGAGGTTCTGGGGGGCCTCGACCTGGATGTTGCCGATGGCGAGTTCGTTGCCGTGCTCGGGTTCTCGGGTTCGGGCAAAACCACGCTGGTGTCCGCCATGGCGGGCCTGATCGACATCGACCACGGTCAGATCCTGCTTCGCGACCAGCCCATCGATGGTCCCGGAACCGACCGAGGCGTGGTCTTTCAGAGTTACTCGCTCATGCCGTGGCTGACCGTCGAAGGCAACATTGCTCTGGCGGTGGACGCAGTCCACAACGAGCTGTCCAAAGCCGACCGCAAGTCGCTGACCGATGAGACGATTGAGCTCGTGGGTTTGAGCCATGCGGCGGACCGCACCGTTGCTCAGCTGTCCGGCGGCATGCGCCAACGGGTGGCTGTCGCCCGTGCGTTGGCGGGCAAACCCGAGATCCTGCTGATGGACGAACCGCTCTCTGCACTCGATGCTCTGACCCGAGCACGACTGCAAGACGAGATCGAACGCATTCGCTCACAAGACCGCCGCACCATGGTGCTGATCACCAACGATGTCGACGAGGCGTTACTGCTCGCAGACCGGGTGGCCGTGCTCGAGCGGGGACCGGCTGCGAAGATCGGGCGCTGGTTCGACGTCGAATTCGCCCGACCGCGAGACCGCACAAAGCTCAGCAGCGACCTGGCGTACGCCGCAGCCCGAAACGACATCGTTGCCTACCTGGACTCGATGAATACCGAGGCCGCCGCGACGACGGGAACCGGTGTCGCGCTTCCCGATGTGAACCCGATCGATCTGCAACCGCCAACGGCGTATCTCGAAGCGGCGGAGTCGAATACGACCCGGCGCTATCTCGAGTACTCCGACTTGAAGAAGGTGTATCCGACACCGAGCGGACCGCTGACCGTCGTCGAAGGCATCGACCTGCATCTTGACAAGGGAGAGTTCGTCTCGCTCATCGGGCATTCGGGCTGTGGTAAATCAACGGTGCTTTCGATGACGGCCGGTCTGAACGAGATCACCGATGGCTGGATTGCGCTCGATGGGCAGTATGTGCAAGCTGCCGGTCCTGACAAGGCGGTGGTGTTTCAAGCACCCTCGCTGTTCGATTGGTTGAGCGCACGCGACAACGTGGCACTAGGGGTCGATCGTGTGTATCCCAAGGCGACCAAGTCGGACCGCAAAGACATCGTCGAGTACTACCTGGAACGGGTGGGCCTGGGCGAGGCCATGGACAAGAGCGCAGCCGAGCTGTCCAACGGTATGAAGCAGCGAGTCGGACTCGCCCGGGCATTCGCCCTGAGTCCCAAGCTGCTGCTGCTCGATGAGCCCTTCGGCATGCTTGACAACCTGACCCGCTGGGATCTGCAAGACGTGTTGGTCGAGGTGTGGAATCGCACCAAGGTCACCACGATCTGTGTGACTCACGATGTCGACGAGGCCATCTTGTTGGCCGACCGCGTGATCATGATGACCAACGGCCCCAACGCTCGCATCGGACAGATTCTCGAAGTCGACTTGGCGCGACCGCGAGCCCGCAAGGAAGTGCTCGAGGATCCTCGTTTCTACGAGTACCGAGAAGCGGTGCTGCGGTTTCTCGCAGACTATGAACATGGCTAGCCCGCCTGGGCCGGCGGCGCTGGCAGCAGCAATTGCGCCGGTTCGCGAACGGATTCCGGTCACGGCCGAGCCTGCGACCGAAGTCAGCGCCGTGCACACGCACTGCCCTTACTGCGCGCTCAACTGCGGCCTGACGCTCGAAGTCGAAAACGGCCGTATCCGAGGCAAGCAGCGCTGGAAGCAATCACCCCTCACGAACGGCGCGCTGTGTTCCAAGGGGGTCACTGCACACGAGCAGGTGCATCACCCCGAACGCCTCCGTCTGCCGCTCCTTCGCCGGGGCAACGAGTTCGAAGAAGTGGGCTGGGACGAAGCCCTCGACTGCGCCGCCGACGGCTTTCTGCGCATAGCGCAACAGCACGGCCACGATGCGAACGCGTTGCTGTCGGGAGGCTCACTGACCAACGAAAAGGTCTACCTGCTCGGCAAGTTCGCTCGCCTGGCGATGCGCACGCCCCACGTCGACTACAACGGCCGCTTCTGCATGACCTCGGCCGGGGCGGCCCACTCGATGGCGTTTGGCGTGGACCGAATGATGACGCCCCTGGCCGAGATGGAGAACGCCGAAGTAGCCGTTGTGATCGGCGCCAACATCTCCGATGCGTTCCCGGTCGCTCTGCCCAAGATGCTCGACGGAGTCCGCCAACGTGGCGGGCGAGTAATCGTCGTCGACGTGCGTCGATCCCGATTCGTGCGGCCCGAAGATCTACACCTGGCGCTGCGGCCATCGACCGACGCCGCGCTCCTCTCCGGACTGCTGCAGCAGGTGATCGTCGACGCAACGATCGACCAAGACTTCATCGATGCCCGGACAACCGATTTCGATGCCGTCGCCCGCAGCGTCGCCGGCTTCACCCTTGAGCGCGTTGCCGCCGAGACCGACTGCGACATTGCACTACTGAGGGAAGCGGCGACGTTGCTCGGCGGCACCCGACGATGCATGTACCTGCATGGCCGTGGGCCCGAACAACAAGTGGGTGGCGTCAGCAACGTCTTGTCGATCATCAACCTGGGTCTGGCATTGGGTCATGTCGGGCGGCCCGGCGCCGGGATCAACATGCTCACCGGGCAACGCAATGGTCAAGGCGGACGCGAGTGGGGTCAGCGATGCAACCAGCTTCCGGCAGGGCGCAGCATCAACAATCAAGAACATCGTGAGACTGTTGCCGGGCACTGGGGCGTGACTGCGGCCGATCTTCCGCTCGAGGGAAAAACCTATGTCGAGATCTTGGAGGCTGCGGGGCGAGGCAGCATCCGCGGTCTCCTGTCGATCTGCACGAATATGAGCGTTTCGGCTCCCGACCTGAATCAGGTCGAGAAGCAGCTTGGCGCGCTCGATCACCTGGTCGTCGTCGACCCTTTCTTCTCGCCGTCGGCCCGTCATGCCGACGTCGTGTTGCCAGGATCGACCTTTGCCGAGGAGTCGGGCACGATCACCACCATCGAAGGCCGGGTGGTGCGCATCGACCAGGCGGTGGATCCGGTTGCAGGGCTCGACGACATCGACATCGTGCAGGCCATGGCGGCACGGTTCGATGCCGAAGCGCATTTCTCGTTCCGATCGCCCCAGGGAATCTTCGAAGAGATGCGCGGTGTCTCCGCCGGTGGGCCGGTCGACTACTCGGGAATCACCTACGAACGGATCCGCGACGAAGACGGTCTCTTCTGGCCGTGCCCCGCCGAGGACCATCCAGGAACACCACAGCTCTTCACCGAACGGTTTCACCACCCCGATGGGCGTGCCGTATTTCATGTGGTCACGCCACCGACACCTCCCGCGATGGTCGACGCCGACTATCCCGTCGTTCTCACCACTGGTCGGGTGTTGGCGCAGTTCTTGTCCGGCAACCAGACGATGCGCATCGAGGGACAGCAGAAGAAGGCGCCACATGTGGTCCTAGAAATCCATCCTGATCTTGCCGAGGCGCTGCGCCTCAGGGCCGACGAACTCGTGGGCATCTCCAGCCGCCAGGGTTCTGCCGAGGTGCGCTGGAAACCGAACGAGGGGCTGCGCACCGACACTGTGTTCATGCCCTACCACTGGCAGGAGTGCAACACGCTCGTGGCCGCAGATCTCGACCCGATCAGCAAGATCCCCGGCTTCAAGTACACCCCCGTGTCGCTTCGCCCCATCGGACGCGACCCCCGAGTTCACGATCACGTAACACCGCCCGAACGATCTCGACTCGACCCGCTCGTACCGTCGCCCAGTGCCAAGGAGTGACAAATGACTGTGCCGACTTCGACCCCACAGGCCGCGCCCTATCTGGTTGCGCTCCGTATCGAGAATAAGAAAGTCGTGGTGATAGGCGGCGGCGAAATAGGCACCGGCAAGATCGAGACCCTGCTCAGCGCACGGCCCCGCCTCGTCGTCGTGGATCCCACGCCCTCGGACAGAGTGCGCGATCTTGCGCAGCGAGGCGAACTCGAGCTGCGTACCCGGCGCTTCTGCCCGCTTGACATGTTCGGTGCCAAACTCGTGGTCGCCGCCACCGGGGACAGTCGCACGAACCGGCGCATTCGACTGTGGGCTCGCCTGACCCGAGCACTGGTCAACGCAGTCGATGATCCACCGAATTGCGACGTGACCGTGCCCTCGGTCGTTCGTCGGGGCCCGGCCACAATCGCGATCTCCACCGGAGGCGCCACGCCTGCTGGTGCTCGCTTCCTGCGCGAGGAACTGTCGGCCGTCATCGACGATGTGCTTCCCCTCGAAACCGGTCACGTGCTCGAAACCGCCCGGACCGTTCGCCGCCAACTTCGCCACGAAGGTAGCTACCGGTTCGACTACCACGGCTGGCGCAACGAGTTCTTCGAGCCGGCCTTCGCCGCCATGCGGGCCGGCAAGCACTCTTCGATGGCGTCGATCGCTCACAACTTCTTGCAACACGAACGAACCAGAACCCCGCCCCGAGTCACGGGGTCGGTAGTGCTCGTGGGCGCAGGCCCGTCGGGTGCTGATCTGATCACGATCCGAGGCGCACGGGCGTTGGCAAGCGCCGACGTCGTGGTGTACGACCGACTGGCAGACCCTGCATTGCTCGACCATGCCCCCGCAGCTGCGCAGCGAATTCCGGTTGGCAAGGGCAAGGGCTTTGGGCACACCCAAGACGAGATCAACAGCTTGTTGATCGATCTGGCCGCCAAGGGGCAAAATGTGGTGCGGCTCAAGGGTGGTGATCCGTTCGTCTTCGGGCGCGGTGGCGAAGAGGTCTCGGCCCTGGAGCAAGAGTGCATTCCGGTCGAGATCGTTCCCGGCATTTCCTCGGCGCTCGCCGCACCCGCGCTGGCTGGGATACCGGTAACAGACCGACGATTCGCCTCATCGTTCACGGTCATCACCGGGCACGCGGCGTCAGCCCCGACATCCATAAGCGGTCTACCGGACGGGACACTCGTTGTGCTCATGGCAGCCACGACGGCCGCCGATATCGCGGCCGAGCTGATTGATCGAGGCCGGCCCGCCGACGAGCCGGTGGCCTTTGTTCATCATGCAGGTTCGAGCAGCCAATCGACCTTTGTCACTCGACTGGACCATGTCGCCGTCGATGGCTGCCCCTACGTTTCGCCCACCGTCATGGTCGTCGGCGATGTCGTCGACCTCGCACCGTCGGGGCTGGTTGCGGAGCCAATTCCGTCCCAGGGTCCAGACAACCACGAAATCGCAGAGCTGACTGCGGTCGGACGCTGAACCGCGTAGCGACAATCCAACGACCGAGCCCAGATGCGATGGCGGAACGGAGAGCAAAAGCTAAATAGCGCATAGGTCACGCCGACTATGTAGGGGAAAGTAACCTCGACGACGTCCCTGCTCGATCGGACTCCTTGTGAACGACACCGCCACCAAAACCGCCAAGACGCGCAAACCCAATATTGGAAGTGACCCGACGAAGGGCTCGCTGGTCAAGCGCTGGCAACTGGGCTTCTACGCCTTCGCCATTGGTGCGAGCGCGATCTTGATCGGCGCCAGTCTTTGGTATCTCTTCACCGGGCGCTTCTCTCGCATAGTCACTGCCGCCGCCGTGTTCGTCACTGGTCTGTCGTGGAGCCTGCTGAGCGCAAATAACGATGTGTTCGAAGAACCCGAGGGCATCAAGATCGGCTCGGCAGAGCCCGAACTGGTCGGTTTCATCGAGCAGGTCGCCGCCCAGGTCGGTGCAGAAATGCCCGACGCGATCTATCTGGTCACCACCGCCGAATTCGGTATTGTCGAATCCACTCGATACTTCGGCTACAAGGTCGACAAGACAGTATTGACGATTGGTTTGCCCTATCTCCAGTCGCTCACTCGCCAAGAGCTGGCAGCGCTGCTGGCCCACGAGTTGGCGCTCCACGCCGACATCGGAGTGAACGAAGGCGTTCGTGCCCAGCGCAGTCTGCGGTCCGCCCGCGACCTGATCAAGATCGAACGCCAGGGTTTTGTCAACGGCGTGTATGGGTCCTATGCGCGCAAGATGTTCCGCAGTGTTGGCGGCGTCGGTGTGGCTCAAGAGGTCGCCGCCGACAAGGCAGCAACCGCCGCCTACGGCTCGTCTGCATTGCTGTCAGCACTCGAAAAGCTCGACGACACTGCGGTGGCTTTCGACCAACTGCTTCGCGAGTATGTGGTGCCTGCCCTGCAGCACCAGATGCACCCCGCAGACATGTACGGCGGCTTCGGCGAGTTTCTGGCATCGCCCGTGCGAGCCAAAGAACGCGCACGCCAGGTCGAGAAACGCCGAGCCAAAGAACGAAACGAGTTCGATCTACATCTGATGCCGACAGAGCGCATCGCCCGAATCGAATCGCGTCCATCCGAGCCCGCACAGATCACGGTCGATCAGGCCGACAACGCGGCGCACACCCTGCTCGACCCCGCAGCCAAGTCGACCGAGATCGTTGTTGGTTCCTGGGCCACCAAGCTCATGACACAACGCACCGAACCACAGAGCTGGGGTCAGCTGGTCGAAGAGGTCTATTCGGTCAAGACCCAGAGCCTGGCCTCCATGGTCTTCGAGAACGAGATCGACGCCGACGACCAGCTCGAACGAGCATTGCGCTGGTCCGAAGACGACGAATGGGTGCATGTCGACGGGTCGATGGAAGCGTGTCTGAAATCGATAAAGGATCCAACTGATCGCCGCACCAAGTGGGCACGATGTGTCGTCGTCGAGGCTGCCGCCGCAACCGGGGCGTATTCGTGGCAGCACAACTGGGACGGACCGCCGGTCCTTGTCGACTCAACGGGCGAGTCGTTCGATGCAATCGGTATTGCGGCCATGATCGCCAACGGTGAAGCCGAGAAGGCTCGGTCAGCGTTCGATTCGGCGACCTCGGGCGTGTGAGCTCGCGTGGCTAACGCAGACGACGCGCGACGGCGAAACGAGAAGGCTCGGTCAGCGTTCGATTCGGCGACCTCGGGCGTGTGAGCTCGCGTGGCTAACGCAGACGCCGGGCGACGACGTAGCCGAGACTGATGACCGCCCACCAGAACATGACTGCACCCAGGCTGGTCGCCACGAGGTAGACGAGTCGACGCCCGAACGAGCCGTCGTCGAGCGTGACGAGGCCAGTCACGAAGACGAATGCACCGATCACGCCGGCGCCGAACAGCGGCTTGGCTTCGAGCACCTGAGTTTGTGGTTCGTCGAATGCAATGGCACTGAAGATCAATACGGCGAACCACACCACGATGGCCCACAAGAAGGGGGTCGACGCGATCCCACGGTCGAACGCTTCGTCGGGGCGCAGCCGTTCGGTGACCAGGCCGGCCACGAGCAACGCGAAACCGAGAATGGCCCCTTGGCGCAACGCGAACACAATGCGCTCGCCGATCGGAGCTACCGCCTCGGGTGCGCTGCTGGCTGCGGGCGGGGGCGCGTGGGGGGCGTCGTCAGTCATCGACCTGTGATCGGATCGTTGCCAGCCAGTCTTCGGCGGACCGCCAGGCAGCGTTGGCCTCGGCGCGGACCTCGGTTGCGCCGGTGCCGGCCGTTGGATACGAGCCCAGGAACTTGACCTCGGCCTGTTTCGCCATGATGTTCTTCAGTGCGTCAGCCACGACGGCATCGGAGATGTGCCCGTCGAGATCCATGATGAAACAGTAGTTGCCGAGGCCTTTCTTGGTCGGCCGGCTCTCGAGCTTGGACAGGTTGATCTGGCGAGCAGAGAACTCTTGCAGAATCGACAGCAGCGAGCCAGGGCGATCGTCGCGCTGAAAGATCACGATCGACGTCTTGTCGTTGCCCGTGATCTTGGGAACGCCCTGGCGAGCCACCGTGACGAAGCGCGTCTGGTTCCCATGGGTGTCTTCGATGCCGGTGGCCAATCCGGTCAGCCCGTAGATCGATCCGGCCAGGCTGTTCCCAATGGCGGCTACCGAGGGATCTTGCGCTTGGGCCACGCGTTCGACCGCACCCGCAGTGGAGTTGGCGGCGCGGTGATCGGCGCCCGGGAGATGTTCGTTCAGCCAGACCCGACATTGGGCAATGGCATGGGGGAACGACACGACGGTCTTGATCGACTCCAACGTTGCGCCGGGAGCAACGAGCAGTTCCATCGAGATGGGAATGACGACCTCGCGCTGGATCAGCAGATTCGACGAGAATGCAAGCGTGTCGATCGTGGCGTTGACTGTGCCCTCGATACTGTTCTCGATCGCGGCGAACCCCAGGTCGAGATCGCCCGCCTCGACCGCGTTCAACACCGCCGGCATGGAGCTGAAGAGCTTGGCTTTGCAATCGGCGAGGTCGGGCTCGGAAAGCACTGCCTGCTCGGTGAAGGTGCCGTGGGGCCCGAGGTATCCGATCGTGCGCAGAGAAGTCACCGACCAACTCTAGATCGCTCGCCCGTCAACCCTCGCCCGGTTTCGCTCGGTGCCGGTCCGGACTGGCAACGGATCTAGGGTGAAGGTATGTCGAACCTGTACTTCCGCCAATTGCTCTCGGGGCGAGACTTCGCCCAAGACGACCAGATCGCCCGCCAGATGCGCAACTTCTGCTATCTGGTGGGCGACACCGAGTCGGGCAAGGCCGTGATCGTCGATCCGGCCTACAACGTGGGCGACCTGCTCGAGATCGCCGACACCGACGGCATGGAGATCACGGGCGCGCTGGCCACGCACTATCACGCCGATCATGTGGGTGGCTCCATGATGGGCTACAAGCTCGAAGGCATTGCCGAGCTACTGAATCAGAAGCAGATCCCGGTGCATGTGCAGGCGGCCGAGGCCGAGTTCGTGCGCAAGGTGACCGGCGTGACCGACGACGATCTGGTGATCCACGACGGCAGCGACACCATGATGGTGGGCAACGTGCCGATCGAGCTGATCCACACCCCCGGGCACACCCCTGGCAGCCAGACGTTCCTGATCGACAATCATTTCCTGGGCGGCGACACGCTGTTCATCGAAGGCTGTGGGCGCACCGACCTGCCGGGTGGCGATCCCGCCGAGCTGTACACCACGCTCACGCAACGGCTTGCGCATGTTCCCGACGAGGCAATCCTGTATCCCGGACACCTGTACTCGCCCGAGCCGTCGCAATCGATGGCCGCCACTCGGCAGTACAACTATGTTTTCGCCCCGAAGTCTGCAGAACAGTGGCTGATGATGTTCGGCCAGCAATGATCCCAGACCCGGTGCCATTGCACCGGCACGAATTCCGCAACCTGGGGTGACGGGAACGAGCAATAGCTGTGGTTTACCTTGTTTGGGACATGACAGGTAGATCCACCCATTTCGCAGGGCTGTCACTTGGTGCACACTGAAACGTGCCGACAGAGAGGTATGGCGATGCAAACACTTCAGCAAGAGCTCGAGACAACTCCGCAGGGTCGCTCTGCGAAAGAACGTTCGGCAGATGCCTACGCCGACGAAGTACGTGCACTGCGTGAGCGAGTGGCTGAACTCGAGGCCGAGCTTGCCGCCACGAAGGCGGCACAAACGGGCGATCACCTGGTGGCGACACCTCTCACCTCGATCGACTTTGTCCCGGTGCCCACACCCGAGTTCGGTGACAGCGAGTTCACGGAATCGTCAGCCCCCGCAGTGCAACCTGCAGGGTCTGGTGAGCCAACCCCTTCGGCCACCGGGGCCCAGCCTGGTTTCGCCCAAGCCTGGACCGCAGAAGCCGACGCCTCGTCGTTCGAAGAACGAGTGGCCGCCAAGGCGTTCTTTCAGGCATCGACGGTTGACGAAGAGTCACGAAGCTGGCTTTTGGACGACTGACAACCAGTATCAATCTGTTGCAAAAACCGCCCGTTGTGGCGGTTTTTGACGTTTTGGCGGGGTCTCTGTGAATCGGAACCCTGAAGTTGGCGAGCTTCTTTGCAAGAATGGGCCGGTAACACAGGCGGGACCTGCCCATCGAGGCGGACCACATCCATTGAGAGGACCTTCATGGACTTCAGCAAACTCACTCAGAACAACTGGATCGCGGTCGGGGGTGGTTTAGCGGCCCTCGTCGCTTCGATTCTGCCTTGGTACAGCTTCGACTTCGGGTTCGATGTGCCTGGTGTTGATACGAGCGTGTCGGCATGGGGCTCGGGCTTCTTTGCATGGTCGGGCTGCCTGCTCGCCCTTGCCGCCGGCGTACTCATTGGTCTGAAAGCCATGGGAATCAACGAGGTCAAGGTCGGTAGCTTGGCGACCGAGCAGTTCGCCATGATTCTTGCTGGCTTGGGATTCATCTTCGTTCTCCTGCGTTGGCTGACCGAAACCAGCTTCACCTCATTCGGGCTGTATCTCGGCCTCATCGCAACTGCCGCCACCGCAGCCGGAGCACTCCTGTCGGGCAAAGATATTGGCGTCGGTATTCCCACGGCCGACAACTTCACCGGTGGTGACGGCGGCGGCGATACGCCCAGTGGCGGTACGTCAACCTTCTGATTTCATGTCACAGGAAGGCGCAACTCGCGTATTCTTCCCCTACATTCATGATCGAACGAAACGACCGGGCCACGTCGGTGCCCGGTCGTTTTGCTTTTTTCGCTGACGTCGAGCGGGTTCTGCCGGATCAACCCGGCGGCAACGCTCGCCGATTGCTGCCCAAGCGAGACGCTCCGACATCGGCGGTCGCACCCGCCCGTCGGCCATAGGAAAACGCGACGCCGTCGTGTCGGGCCGCGCCGCGGCGACCGCGGCTTACATCGAAGTTGCTGGCCACGTAGCGGTCTACCGCATCGCGAGCGAGCACCAACGCGTTCTCGGCAGACTGGCCGACAACAGCATGGGTATGACCCGATCGTTGGAGTCGGTCGGTGACCTCGAGCGCAAAACCGCGTAGGAAGCTACGTCGTTGCACGACTGGGCTGCCGCCGTGGGGGCTGAGATCCAGATCGCCGAGCCGGCGCAAGGCTTGCAACTCGAGCGAGGCGGCGAGCAGGCGCACGAGCTGGCGATCTTGCTCACGACCGATGAGTGTGAGTTCGCTGACCTTGGAACTTCCGTAGCTCGACATGGTGAGCACCTGGCATCGGTTCGCTCGAGCCACGGCGCTCCAGATGAAGCAGCGCTCTTTGGTGTAGGTGCCGGTGATCGGCAGAGTCTGGTGCCCGACCGACGCCGGATCCGCGCCCGCAAGTCGAGCCTGGTCGATGGCGTGATCGTTGATGAGCTGTTGCGCCTTGGCCATGAACGCGTCGGCCTCGGCCGGATAGGGCGATGACTCGGCTTTGGCGATGAGCGCCTGAACTCGGTTGATGATTTCTGTCACGGAGATGCTTCCTGAACGTGATGATGGGGAAGCACCCACAAACCTACCCCCGCCCTCTGACAGTTCTTCTTCGCTCCGCTTGGGCCGGCGTTCGCCGGAGATGGTTTCTGGTTGGTTGGTGCGCTCCGTCCCTCTGCGCTTTTCGCTCGTCCCTCGCTCTTGTGTGGGGTGCTACTGCTCCGCTTGGGCCGGTCGTGAGCATCCAGCGCCGTAGCCATACTTTGGGAACACCTCGCTGTTGTCGCTACCAACTCACATCAGTGAAAATTTTCACAAAGTCCAGTTGACGGTCGTCACAGTGTTGACGGGCACGGCGAAACAATTCGCTTGCCCGTTCCCCCAGGCCTACAGATAGAGTGATCCGGCTCACTGATGCTGAGCGCCACGCGCGAGTGGCGGAATTGGCAGACGCGCAGGCTTCAGGTGCCTGTGTCCTTCGGGATGTGGGGGTTCAAGTCCCCCCTCGCGCACAGCAGAAACGAGCTCGCAGCCCCGCCCAACAGCGGGGCTGCGGTCGTTTGTCAGCGCTTCGCCGCTCGATCTGCGCTGATGGGGGCCGTCCCGTGCTGTACTTGACAGATGCCCCTCAGCGACAACCTGTGCAACGAGTTGTTGGCGCGCGCCGACGAACTCATGCAGAACGCTCCCGGTCGGGTGTCGGTGCGCCGCATCTCACATATCGACGATGTCCAGGTCCTACGAGCCGCCCGCGCTGCATTGACCGACGACGAGAAGGCCGAGCTGCGAGAGCTGCGGTTGCAGGTCATGGAACGGCTCGACGGTGCCGTTGCCGTGGGGCCCAGTACCAAAACCGAAGAAAAGAAGGGGTTCTTCGGAGCGCTGCTGTCTCGGCTCATCGGCGCCGACGACGAAATGCGATCACAAGGCGAGTTTGCGTACCTGGCCAACAAAACGGATGGACCCGAAGGACCAGCACGGCTTCCGGCTCCGGTCGAACTGCTCGATGCCTTCGAGAGCTGGGCCATCGCAGAGCTCGCAGCAGGTCGCGTCGACGATGACCTGTCTTGTCTACGCAGACCCTTGGACGAAGCCGTGATCGAGCCAGCAGCGGACTGACCAGGCTGTGCCGATTTGGTGATCAGGCCGTTGCTGTCGTATCACTCGGGCATGTCCGAACAGGTAGTCACCACCCACCACGACGTCGACGGCGACCAAGACCCGCGTTCTGTCGCGCTGATCACGCTCGACGACGGCAAGGCAAACGCACTGTCGCGATCCATGATCGCCGACGTGCGATCAGCGCTCACCCGAGCCGAAGCAGACCCCAATTGCATCGCGGCCGTGATCGCCGGTCGCGAAGGCCGGTTCTCGGCCGGCTTCGACCTGGGCGTCATGCAAGCTGGCGACATGAATGAAGTCACGGCCATGGTCGCCGACGGCGGTGAACTCGTGCGTCACATATACGGCGCGACCATCCCGGTCGTGGCCGCCGCCACCGGCCACGCGCTGGCCGCAGGTGCGCTGATGCTGCTCGGCGCAGACATCCGCATCGGTGCCGATGGCCCATTCAAGGTTGGTTTGAACGAGGTCGCCATTGGCATGACGCTGCCCGGCTGGGCGTACACCATCGCCCGAGAGCGAATCAGCAAGCGCCATCTGCAGCGTTCGATCGTCAACGCCAGACTGACCGACCCGGCGGCCGCAGTCGACGTTGGCTTCCTTGATCGAGTCGTGCCCGCCGACCAAGTGGTCGCCACCGCGATCGAGGAAGCCGTTGCTCTGGTGGCGCTCGACACCAAGGCCTACGGACGGATGATGCGAGAGTTCCGGGGAGAAACACTGGTGACCATGGGTGATCAGATCGCCCAAGACCGCAGCGGATAGTAGAGTCTCTGACGTGGTGCTGCGCAATTTCGAACGGCGGTTGGAACATCTTGTCGAGGGCACCTTCGCCCGCGTATTCAAGGCTGGCCTGAACCCCATCGAGATCGGCCGTCGGATCGTGCGCGAAATCGATGCCAACCAATCGGTTGCGGTCGATGGCGCACTCGCAGTCCCCAACCACTACTGGGTCTACATCTCCACTGCCGATTACGAACGGTTCCAAGAAGTCGAGACACCGCTCACCAACGAGCTCATCGAAGCTGCTCGAACCCATATCGCCGACGAGGATTACCGGGTGCTCGGCCCAGTGTCGGTGGTGCTCGTCGAAGCACCCGAGTACCCCGAGGGCACGCTGCAGGTGCAAGCACAATGGCGAGAAGGCGCAACCACCCACACCACCGCCGAACTCGTGATGGAGACCGGCGAACGCTTCAAGATCGGCGATTCGGGCTTCTCTGTCGGGCGCCTTCCCAACTGCTCGCTGATTCTGAGCGATGAAAACGTCAGCCGCAATCATGCGGTGATCCAGCGTGTGCCCGGCGGATGGACACTGACCGACAACGGATCCACCAACGGCACCACCGTCAACGGTGTGCCCGTCACCGAAGTCCAACTGCTGCCGGGCGACAAGATCGTGTTCGGCGCCACTCCGGCCACCTTCCAGGCCCACTGACCATGTCGTCGGTGCCAGCCGAACTACGGTTGTAGGTCCGTGTCTGAACCGCTGCTGAATGTCATGAAGGTCATGCTGCTTGCTGGCCTGTATCTGTTCTTCGTTCGCGTACTGTGGTCGGTCTTCAGCGAGCTGCGAGATCCTCGCACGGTTGCTCGCAAGCGGCGTGACCTCGAGCCCGCTGCAGCTGCGGCCGGGGTTCGAACCACAAGCCGACGGGCCGCCCCGGTGCTGGCAGCAGCCAACGCCGGCCAGGAGGCAGCGCTGGCAGTCGCAACGCCAGCTGCCTATGGCCAGCTACGCATGGCCGACAGCGGCATGACCTTCCAACTGGGCAGCGAGATCACACTGGGCCGAGCCAACACCAACGGCATCGTGCTCAACGACACCTACGTGTCCACCGTGCATGCCCGCATCTTCTCGACCAATGGCACGTACTTCATCGAAGACCTGGCGTCACGCAACGGAAGCACCCTGAATGGCCAGGCGATTGTGGCCACGACTGCGCTGGTTCCCGGCGACGTGCTGCAGCTCGGCGGATCGACCATGGAGTTCGCATGAGTTTCGGTCTTCGCATCGGTGCCGCGACCGATGTCGGTGTAACCCGAAAAATCAACCAGGACAGCTATGCCACTGCACCGGGACTGGTGGTCGTGGCCGACGGCATGGGCGGCCATCGCGGCGGCGAAGTCGCCAGCGCGATTGCCGCCAACGAGATGCTGCAACGCTTTCAGTCACCGGAACTCGATGCCCTGGTCACCGGCGTCGAGCACGCAAACAAGCGCATCCTCGACGAAGCCGCAGCCGATCCGAATCTGCATGGCATGGGCACAACCGTCGTTGCCCTGGGACTGATCGATGTCGACGATGGCGTGGCGCTCGGCGCAATCAACGTAGGCGACAGCCGCATGTACCGATTGACCGGCAGCGTGCTCGAGCAACTCACCGAAGACCACAGCCTGGTCGAGGCGCTGGTCCGCGAAGGGCGTATCACCGCAGCCGAAGCCGAGGTCCATCCCCAACGCAACATCGTCACCCGAGCGCTGGGCGTGATCGAGCATGTCGAGGTCGATTCGTTTCACTTCGTGCCCAAGATCGGCGACCGGTACCTGCTCTGCAGCGATGGCCTGTTCAACGAGGTCGATGCCCACACCATCGCCACCATCCTGGCGACCGAAACCGATCCCAACGTCGCCGCCCAGAAGTTGGTGGCTGCGGCCAACGAAGGCGGCGGCCGTGACAACATCACCACCGTGATCGCCGACATCGTTCCCGCCGCCGATTCCGCCATGCCTCCCCACGCCGAGGCGTTGGCCAACAAGCCTGCAGCCCAAGCGGGGGAGCCAACCACTGAGGTCGCTGCGGTGACCGCCGACGAGGTATCTGAGGACGGGGTTCCCAAGCAGCGCTGGTCCTGGCGCCGGTAGCTCTTTGCTGCATTCATGAAGGCGTTCTTCATCGGACGGCATCGCCGCAACAGCGAGCTGGTCCTCATCATCTTGAGCGGTGTCGTCACCACCGGTGCCTACGTGCTTGCCGCGCTCGGCCGATTGGCGTCGATCCCGGCCAACGTGTTGCCGTTTTTGATCGTGGTGCTGGGTCTCTTCTTCGCCGGCCATGTGGCCACCCGTTTCCTGGCCCCGGAAGCCGACGGCCTGCTCTTGCCGCTTGCTGGACTACTCAACGGCCTCGGTTATGTGTTCATCGCCAGACTGAACGACGACCTGGCTGCCCAGCAGGCCGTGTGGACGTTCCTGGGGGTTGGTCTGTACTGCGCCACGCTGCTCGTGGTGCGACGTAGCCGAGACCTGGAACAGTTCCGCTACATCCTGTTGCTGATCGGTCTGGGGTTGCTGGTGTTGCCGCTCATGCCCATCATCGGCCAGACCATCAACGGGTCGAGAATCTGGGTGCGGATCGGTCCGGTGAACTTTCAGCCCGGCGAGTTCGCCAAACTGGCACTGGCGATCTTCTTCGCCAGCTATCTGGTCGACAAACGAGAATTGTTCCAGGCCGGCACCTGGCGAGTCGGCCCGCTGCGGCTGCCAGAACCGAAACATGCGGCGCCGGTGCTACTGGCATGGGGTGTTTCGCTTCTCGTGATGATCTCGCAGAAGGACCTGGGTACCTCGCTGCTCTTCTTCATGCTCTTCCTGCTGATGCTCTGGGTCGCAACCGAACGGCTCGCCTATCTCTTCAGCGGACTGTTGCTGTTCATGGCCGGCGCCTACGTGGCATGGACCCAGTTCGGCCATGTGCAGACCCGTGTCGACGCGTGGCTCAAGCCATGGGACGACCCGCTGGGTGGCGGCTATCAGGTGATCGAGGCGCAGTTCGGTCTCGCCAGCGGCGGCATCACCGGCACGGGACCCGGGCGCGGCTTTCCCCAGCGAGTACCCGCAGCCGAGACCGACTTCATTTTTTCGACGATCGGCGAAGAACTCGGATTGCTCGGCGCAACTGCGGTGCTCATGGCGTTCGTGCTCATGATCGGAGCGGGCCTGCGGGCTGCTCTGGGCGCACGTCGGCCGTTCTCCAAGCTACTGGCGACGGGCCTGACCGGGCTGCTCGGGGTACAGGCCTTCATCATCATCGCCGGTGTCACTCGGGTGCTGCCGCTGACCGGCGTGACGCTGCCGTTCGTGAGCTATGGCGGTTCATCGCTGTTGGCGAACTATGCGATCTTGGCCATCATCGTACGCATCAGCGATGAGCAGGTCGATCGAGCCCCCGATGCTCCCATGCCCGGTCGACGCCGCTCCAAGGTTGCGGCAGGTGCTCGATGAATCGTCAGATTCGCCAACTCGGTGTCGCCATGCTCGTGCTGTTCGCGTTGCTGTTCGCCCGGCTGAACTGGGTGCAGGTTTTCGATGCTGAACAGCTGACCGCCGACCCGCTCAACACTCGCCGAGTCGTTCGTGACTTCGGTCAGAAACGGGGCAATATCGTCACCGCCGACGGTGTGGTCATCGCGGAATCCATCGATGTCGACGGTCGTTTCGACCGCCAGCGTCAGTATCCGCAGGGGCCGCTGTATGCCCACGTGACCGGGTACTTCTCCTTCGAGTTCGGCGCTACCGGGGTCGAGCGAAGTTACAACGACGAACTGGCCGGGCACAGTGCGACCCAGCGATTCGAGTCGTTCTTCGACTTCTTCGGCGACGGCGACGTGAGCGCCGATGTCACGCTCACGCTCGACGGCGAACTACAGCAGGCAGCAGCGAATGCGTTGGGTGAACGCCGCGGATCCGTGGTTGCGCTCGATCCAAGAACGGGCGCGGTCCTGGCGTTCTACAGCTGGCCGACCTTTGACCCGAACGCCATCAGTAACACCGAGATCGATGCCGCTCGGGCCGCAAAAGAAGCGCTCGACGATGCGACTGGCGAACCACTTCTGACCAGTGCCCACCGCCAGGTGTTTCCGCCCGGGTCGACGTTCAAGGTCATCACCGCTGCATCCGCGCTGGAGAACAGCGTGGTCACGCCGACCAGTCCGATTTTCCCCGAGGTCATTCGCTATCAACTGCCGCTGACAGACGTGGCGCTGCAGAACTTCGGCGGCACTACCTGCGGCGGCGATCTCGCACAGTCGCTGGCTCGATCATGCAACACGACCTTCGCCGAACTCGGTGCCGAGTACCTGGGTCCGGCTCCGCTGATCGCCACCGCCGAGCGGTTCGGGTTCAACGACACTCCGCCCTTCGACATCCCGTTGACCGCTACTTCGCGATTCCCCGACGACTACGGCATCCAGCTGGGCGAGTCCGACAAGAACCCGCCCGCCCCGATCGTCGAAGGGTCATCACTTCTAGCGCAGGCATCGATCGGCCAGTTCGATGTTCGCGCCACCCCGCTGCAGATGGCGCTGGTCGCTGCAGGTATTGCCAACGACGGAAATATCATGGAGCCCCATGTGGTCGACCGGGTCAGTGACTCGGCCGATGGTGCACTGCTCGCTCGGGTCGACGCCGAGCTGTGGCGCCAAGCAGTCGTGCCACAGGTGGCAAGCACGTCGGAGTCCATGATGATCGGGGTTGTCGATTCCGGCACGGCGACCTCGTTGGCTCGCAGCGGACTGACCGTTGGCGCCAAGACGGGTACCGCCGAGGTCAACACCCTTGCGGGCGCCGAGGACACACATGCGTGGGTCATTGCCTTCGCCGGTCGAAGTGGCAGCGAGCCCGAGATTGCGCTGGCTGTGATCGTCGAGGCGGTTCCTGGCCTGGGCCAACAAACCGGTGGAGCCGTTGCAGCGCCGATTGCCGGCATCCTCATCGACACGTATTTCGGCTAGGACGCTGCTGAGCAATGCCGGTGGTTCCTATCGGCGGCCAGTCGGTTCCGCAGCCGCCAGGGGGCGAACAGGCGTCGCGAAGCTCTGGATTTCATTGGGGATAGATCCCCCATGCCGAGATTCTCATGCTCAACACACGTAACATTGGTCGCGATGTCAGAGAAGAGTCCCACCGTGTTTGGTGGGCGATATGAGCTGCACCGCCGGTTGGCCCGCGGTGGCATGGCCGACGTCTTCTTGGCGCGCGACCAATTGCTCGGTCGACCCGTTGCCGTCAAGGTTCTTTTTCCCGAATATGCCACCGACCCCAAGTTCGTCGAGCGCTTCCGTCGCGAGGCGCAGGCGGCGGCAAATCTCAATCATCCGAACATCGTGGCCATCTACGACTGGGGCGAAGAACTCGGCACGTATTACATCGTCATGGAGTACGTCGAGGGTCAGAGCTTGGCGCAGATTCTGCGGCGAGACGGCAGCCTGACAGTCGAGCAGGTCACTCGCGTGGCACTCGACGTTGCCGGAGCGCTCGGCTTTGCGCACGACGGCGGTGTCGTGCACCGCGACGTCAAACCCGGCAATGTGCTCGTGTCACCCAAGGGCGAGATGAAGGTGGCCGACTTCGGCATCGCCACTGCCATGTCCGCCACTGCCGACGCCAACCTGACCCAGACCGGTGCGGTCATGGGTACCGCCACGTACTTCTCTCCTGAGCAAGCCCAGGGCCACAAAGTCGACCATCGCAGCGACCTGTATTCGCTGGGTGTGCTCATGTACGAAATGCTCGTGGGGCAGCCTCCGTTTGCCGGGGAAACGCCGGTTTCGATCGCGTACAAGCATGTGCAAGAACCCGTCGTGCCCGTGACCGAGCACGGCGTGGAGATTCCGCCCGCACTCGCGGCGATCACCATGAAGCTGCTGTCGAAGAACCCCGACAACCGTTACCCATCTGCGGCCGCGCTCATTTCTGACCTGGATCGGTTTCGCCAGGGCCAGGCGATCGCCGCCGCCGCAGCCATGCCTCAGGCGCCAGCCCAGTTGGCCGCCGCTGGTGTGCCCGCAGGTGCAACGGGCGCACTGCCTGCGCAACGTCGACAGGCACAGCCGCTGCCAGCTATCTATGAGCCTCCACCACCTCGTCGAGGCGGTCTCATCGCAGCCGGCATCTTCATTACAGCGCTGATCCTGGCTGGGTTCTTCATCCTGCTGCAGGACCGCCTCGAAACTGCCGACGAAGGCGATGGCGAACCCCAGGCAACCGTGGTCGAGACGGTCACCGTGACTTCGGTGGGCGGCCGGGTCGAGTCCGATGCCCGCAGCACGCTCGAGGGGTTGGGTCTCGTCGTCGAGGTGATAAACGCATCCGACAATTCTGTTCCGCTCGGCCAGGTCATCCGCACCGAGCCGCCTGCGGACTCGGTCGTCACGATCGGTTCGGGCGTGACCATGATCGTCAGCTCGGGTGCAAACCAGCAATCAGTTCCCTCTGTGTTGACCATGACCGAGAACGAGGCATCATCGGCGATCTTCAGCGCGGGCTTCGAGCCGGTGCGCCAAGCGGTGACCAGCGATCTCGCTCCCGAAGGTGAAGTCGTCGGTCAGGAACCAGGAGCTGGTTCACTGGCCGATCGCGGTTCGGTCGTGGTGTATCAGGTGTCGATCGGAACCGAAGCGTTGCCGATCCCCGACGTCGAAGGCCTGGACCCCCAGGCAGCGCGTGATCTACTCGAGGCCGAGGAATTCATCGTGCTCGATCAGTTCGAGCTCGAGTTCAGCGAGGACATCGAACGAGATCTTGTCATTGGCACCATTCCCGGAGCCGGCGACGAGGTGAAACCGGGTAGCGAGATCACGATCATTCTGAGCGAAGGTCCCGAAGACCTGATCCTGCCGTCGTTCATAGGCGATGACAAAGGACTGGCTTTCATCGGAATCGATGAACTGGGGTTGGTTGCGGTCGAGCTGGGTCAGTTCGTCACCGACCCTGCGCTGATCGGAAAGGTCATTCGCACCGAGCCACCCCCGAACTCGGTGGTGCTTCCTGGGCAACAGGTCCGGGTGTACACCGGCCTGCTCAGTCCCGATGCCGGCAACGGCGCTGGTCCAGCCCCCGTCGATCCCGGAAACCAGGGTCAGGGGCAAGGCCAGGGCCAGGGACAAGGCGACGGCCTGGACGGCTGACACGTAGAACGACTGGCTACTTGGAGCCCGTCTCGGCCCAGCGCTCGCTCATGGCCAAGAAGTTCGTGAGCATGGTGTGACCGGAGTCGGTCAGCACAGATTCAGGATGGAACTGCACGCCCTCGATCGGGAAGGAACGATGGCGTAGCCCCATGATCACGCCATCTTCGCTGGTCGCCGTGACCTCGAGCGTGTCGGGAACGGTGGCGGGTTCGACCACGAGCGAGTGGTAACGGGTCACGGTGAGTGCCGGGTCGAGTCCGGCAAACACGCCCTGGCCCGTGTGAGAAACGGTCGATGTCTTGCCGTGCATGACCGACGGGGCACGAACCACATCGCCACCGAAGACCTGCCCGATGCACTGGTGGCCAAGACACACGCCCAGCACCGGGATCGTGGGTCCGAGCTTCTCGATGACGTCGAGTGAAATGCCGGCGTCGTCGGGTGTTCCGGGACCCGGACTCACCAGAATGGCATCGGGTTCGAGCGCCGCAATCTCGTCGACGGTGATCTCGTCGTGACGGTGAATATGCAGGTCGGCGCCGAGCTCGCCCAGGTACTGAACCAGGATGTAGACGAACGAGTCGTAGTTGTCGATCACGACCACACGAGGTGCCATAACGTGCACTGTATTGGCACTGGGGTTTCGTGGCGCTCGTATTTGACTAACCTGTCGGTATGGCAAGCCCACAGAAACGAAAAGTCCAAGGCGGTCGCGTCACCGCCAAGGGAACGAAACCCACGGGTGCCCAGGCTCCTGTTCAACAGCCGTACAGCTCTGGTTACGTGCCGGGCAAGGTCAGCCCCATGTGGGTTCCGGTGTTGATGTTCGGGCTCTTGATCGCGGGCGCGCTCGTGATCATCTTCAACTACATGGGCTGGGTGCCCGGTGGCGTGAGCAACTGGTACCTGCTTGGCGGCCTCGGTCTCATCCTGGGCGGCATCGTGACCGCCACCCAATTTCACTGACCTGCGGCCGTCTTCGCGCAAACTACTCGACAGGCGTTATCAGGACCATGTCTTCGAGGCAGTGGCGCGGCGCAGGCGGATCCTCGTCGAGCGCCAGGGTCATACGTGCTTCGGAGCCGCAGATATCGCAGCGATACTCGAGCTTGACCTTGCGCATTTCGCCGGGTGGCGGAGGCTCAGCCATGGGTGCCGAGAAGCCGCCCAGCATCTTCAGGCCAAAGGCCAATGTCAGATAGGCCACGGTGCCGGCGATCAGCACATCCCACTTCGTGACCAAATACAGCACGAGCGTGACCGTCAGGATCTTCATCGCCGTAGGAACACGGGCACTGTCGATCATGAAGTCGAGGACCTTTGGCACCACGTCAGTCTAACGATCACCCCCTAACGAATCCGTGCCAGGCACGTGTTCGTTAGTCCGTGGCGGCGGCGAGGGTGGCGAGAAAACGGTCGTTTTCTTCGGGGGTGCTGATGGTGACGCGGATACCTTCGCCTGCGAAGGGACGGGTAACCACACCACGCTTCTCCATGTCGACGTACACCTCTTGCGTGCGTTCGCCCAGTGGCAGATACACGAAGTTGGCTTGGGCATCGGGCAGGTCCCAGCCCGCCGCGGTCAGCGCCGCGACCACGCGTGATCGCTCATCGCGCAGATTCTGGAGAAGCGGCTCGTACTCGTCGCGAGCGTTCAGCGCCGCCAGCGCGGCAGCCTGGGCGATGCCATTGACGGCGAATGGCGCCAGCACCTTGTTGACCTCGTCGACAATCGGGGGCGCAGCGACCAAGTAGCCGACTCGAACGCCGGCCAAGCCGTAGGCCTTGGAGAACGTGCGGCTCACGACCACGTTCGGATGGTCGGCAAGCAGGGAGATTGGGTCGCCGAAACTCGGGTTCAGAAACTCGCGATAGGCCTCGTCGACCAGCACGATCACGTCGGCGGGCACGTTGGCCAGCATGGCGCGAAGTTCGTGTACCGACAGGGCCGTGCCGGTGGGGTTGTTGGGTGTGGCCAACATGATGATCTTGGTGCGGTCGGTGACTGCATCTGCGACTGCATCGAGGTCGAAAGCATGATCGACCAGCGGAACCTGGATCGCTTCGGCTCCCATCATCTGCACGTTGACCGGATAGGCCTCGAACGATCGCCAGGGGTAGACCACATGGTCGCCCGGATCGAGGTACGCCAGGCACAGCTGCTGCAGCAGGCCGACCGAGCCGCATCCAACGGCCACACTGTTCAGATCGGCGCCGACCATGTCGCCAATTGCAGTTCGCAACTCGACGGCGAGATGGTCGCAGTACCGGTTCACCTTGCCGGCGGCTTCGGTCATGGCGGCGATTACCGATGGCACGGGCGGATACGGATTCTCGTTCGATGCCAGCTTGATGGCATCGGTGATGCCGTGTTCAGCTTCGGCCTGCTCGGCCGCCTTGCCCGGGCGATACGCAGGCATGGCCTGCACCGCAGGTCGGACACGTCCAATACTCATTGTTTGCTCCTGGTGCCTGATGCCGAACTATCGGGCGGGGTCGCCCTGCATCGAATGGTCCCCTGAACTTACTGCCACGCAACCTTTCTGACGTTTTCCATGCAGCTGGTGCGCGCAGAATGTCAGCAACGTCGGCTGGTCGGGTGACGGTCAGGTCGTGCGGTGATTGGCGACCCAGGACAAGAAGCGATCCTGGTCCCAGGTGTTGATGACCTGATCCTTAGGTGCCCAGCCGCGTTGCGCGGTAAGCACCCCGTACTCCATGCGACCGAGTTCGCTGGTGTGGTGGCTGTCGGTGTTGATGACGAGCTTCACTCCTCGGTCGACTGCTCGACGGACGACATCGGCCGCCGCGTCGAGTCGGTTGAGCGAGCCGTTGATCTCCAGGGCGACATCGAAGTGCATGAGCGCTTCGATCAGAATGTCCATGTCCAGTTCGATGCCGGGGCGGTGCCCGATCTTGCGTCCGGTCAGATGGCCGATGGAGTCGACCGTGGGGTCGGCAATTGCTGCGACGAGTCGTTCGGTCTGCTTGGTCATGGACTGGTCGTAGTGCGAGTGCACGGAAGCAACGGTGTAGTCGAACATGGCACGGAAGTCGTCTTCGTAGTCCAACCCTCCACTGGCACCGATGTTCAACTCGCAGCCCCACAGCAGCTTCATATCGGGATGATCCTCTTGGATCTTGTAGATCAGCTCACGATGCGCCAGCATCTCTTCGGCGTTCGAGCCGTTGATGGCCAGGTCTTCGCCGTGATCGGTGATCGCCAGATAGGCATGGCCGGCATCGGCAGCCACTTGCACCATGTCGGCTACCGACGAACGTCCGTCGCCGGATTGGTCGGTGTGATAGTGAAGGTCGCCCTTGATGTCGCTGAGCTGGACGAGGTCGCTCAGGTCGCCTGCTTCGGCGGCTTCGATCTCACCGGTGGACTCGCGCATCGGGGCGGGGATGAACGCCAAGCCGAGCGCCTGGTAGATGCTCTCTTCGGTCTCTGCGGCGACGACTTCGGTGGGGGTTTGATCCTGGGCGTCCTCGTCGGGTTTGACCAGAAGCCCGTACTCGTTCAGCAGCCAACCCTTCTTGATCGCTCGTGAGCGCAACGCGATGTTGTGCTGCTTGGAACCGGTGAAGTAGAGCGTGGCGGCGCCGAAGTGTTCGGGCAGCACGGCCCGCACGTCGACCTGTAGCCCGGTATTGGTGAGAAACGATGTCTTGGTATCGCCGCTCACGACGATCTCGGCGACCTCGTTTCGATCACGAACAGCTTCCATCACGGCGAGCGGATCAGTCGAGGCCACGGTGATGTCGATGTCGCCGATCGTCTCCGACATGCGACGCAGGCTGCCGCAGAAGAGTGCGTTGGTCACGTTGGGCAGCTTCAGGAATGCCTCGACGAGTCGCTCGGCCAACGGCATGGCATCAGCGATCGGAGTGCGGCGATCCTTGCCGTGCATGCCGATACGATCGAGCGCCTTGGCGATCTTCTCCTCGCTCTTCGCACCCATGCGAGGAAGGGTGCGGATCTGCTGGGCATCGAGGGCGGCCTTCAGCTGGTCGACATTGTTGATGTCGAGCTCGCGACGCATTGCTTTGAGGGTCTTTGGCCCAACGCCGGGGATACGAGCCAGCTCGGCAAAGGCCGGCGGATACTGCGCTCGTAGCTCTTCGAGCTTGGTCACCGTGCCGGTGTCGACCAGTTCTTTGATCTTGCTGGCCGTGGCCTTGCCGAGCCCTTTGAGCTCGATCATCTCCTTCTCGGACAGCTCGGTGATGTTTCCGGGATACGACTCGACCGCCAAGCGGGCGTTGTCATAGGCACGAACCTTGAACGACTGCGAACTCTCTTCGTGAAGAGTCGTGAGCGAGATGAGCTCGTTGAGCATGGCGATGACATCGCTACTACTGGTCATAGCTTCCACTCTGCCAAATTCCGGCATGCAACGTGTACCAGGTACACGTCCGTTCGGAAGGAACGTGAACCTGGTAGATGTTGCCTGCGCGGGACTACCAGGTGACGGTCAGGTCTTGGAGAGGCAGCGCTTTGCCGGCGACGATGAACAGGCTGGTCTCGGCGGCCGACGCCGTGGCTCGATTGGCTCGTCCGAGCGTGTCGCGGTAGTGGCGTCCCAGTGGTGTCTGGGGGTGGATGCCGAGGCCGACTTCGTTGGTGATGACCACGGTGGGAGCCGTTCGAGAAGCCAGGCCCTGGGCCAGGTCGTGCATGTGTTGCACGATGCTCGGCTCGTCGATGTCGGCGAACATGAGGTTGGACACGAGTAGCGTCATGCAGTCCACGATGACCAGATCATCAGCCGCCAAGCTGGCAACACCGTCGGCTCCGAACTGCGGAGATTCGACCAGAGTCCAACTCGCTGGACGTTCGGACTGATGGCGGTCGATGCGGTCGGCCATGTCGTCGTCGCCTGCAGTGGCGGTCGCGACAAAGGTGACGGAGCCGGGCCAGGCTTCGCCCAGTTGCACGGCCAGGTCGCTCTTGCCGCTGCGCGCCCCACCAACGAGTAGCGACAGACCGCGACCCAGCTGCATCAGTAGTCGATGCCCTTCTTGGCCAGGATGCCCTTGTCGAAAGCGTGCTTGACCTTGCGTACTTCGCTGACGGTGTC
>ENA-ORXR01000870-ORXR01000870.1-marine-metagenome-genome-assembly--contig:-NODE-870-length-36387-cov-21.271358_pt1 | contig 36387 bp, 28 predicted proteins | sample MGYA00237866_ERZ511479 | MGnify/ENA metagenome assembly ERZ511479
TATGCGCTTATAAAATTCGACAACTAATACACTTGAATACATTAAAATCCCCCTAATATTTTACACACTCAAATCAAAACATATCTAACCAACTCATTTGAAAATAATGGTGTGACCATTGGGCAGTTGGATGGATAAATAGGTAAGTTCTATTTTTTTGTGCCTGAGCCATGCCTTAATAAGTTGGTATTCTGTAATAAAATTTATCATACGGTTTTAAATTTTATGGTGACTTCACTAAATAAATTGCTACTTGAAGTAATAGACGCAGGGGTAGCAATTATTCGTACATTGGGTATAGATGATATGGGCTGCTGAATTGAGTCTTTATCTACAATAATTGTTGTGGTATTGCTTACGGGGTCGCTGATTTCCTGTATCGTTACTTCGCCAAGGTCGATGGATATTCCCGTTAATTCTACGGGGTCAATTGGTTTCATTGGTCGAGGTATGACCACAGGTTCTGTCGATTCTGCAGACCTTATTCCACTTATATTATTGGTATTTTGATAGAAGTTTTTCAGTTCTAATTTTGCCTTTATCTCTCCGCTATCAACGATTAGTCTTGCCATTTCAGACTTGTTGATAACTGTCTCAAGTATGTTTTTTCGTTCTGTTATCAAACTGTCAAGTACATATTCTTTCAATTTTTTTGCACCGTCTATTGTCAATCTTTTTTGATAGACGATGCCTTTTGTAGTTTCGAATATCTCTTCAATGATGTTGAATAAATCTTCTTTTACAGACATTTTTGCAACTATTATCACATCAAAGATATTTAGCTCTTTTTCTACTAAAGAATCATCGCTAAGGTACATTTCTTTGAACCTCTCATCAGAGAGGCTCAAAGAATTGACCAGTTCAGTATATTTTTCGATTTGATAATTTTGGGCAGAGAGTGTTGCTTCGAAGGTTTCTTGAATAAGTTGCGAAACAAACTCGGCAAAACCCAAACTGACCGGACTGAAGTTTTCCATTGTATTTAACCGTTTAGTGGTGCATAATCAGTTTTGAATTTAATCAAAACCCTTCCAAAAATATTGACGCTTGTTCCGCTCGAATCGCGCTGGTAAGACTTAGCGGTATTGACGGTGACTGTACGATTGGTATTTTTACGTTTTCTTTTGCTTCTGAATATACCAATAATACCTCCACCTCGTACATCTTTCGCTTTTGCTTTGTCTTTGACCGTTTTTTTAGCACTATACTCTGTACCTCTTGTATTGCTATTCCAAGTAGAGAAGGTAATTTTAGTTTCTATCTCGCCTTCGGTCACAACAAGTCGCATAGCTCCCTGCCTTGCCATTGTCTGCAAAATACCATACTTGTTGGAAGTAATCAGGGTAGCAATAGCATTATGTATTTGTTTGTAAGATAGCACTTCGGCTGCGACTTTTGTTGCATCCAAGACGGTGTCATTAAACTCAACTAGTGCTTGATTTTGTAGTGTTTCGCTTGGGTCATCAATCTTATCAACCAAACCTGTGACAGCAGGTGCAAGGGCGTTGATTAAGCCTCCCCACCATTTGGTTTCATCTGCCGGAGTAGTACCACTCGTAGTTACAGGCGCAGATGCAGGAGCTTTCAATTGCCCTAAAATAGTCGTTAATGCAGCAGAATCAACTTGTGGCAGTTCAAAATTGAGTACAAAATCAGAAATCTGGTCAAAATCTACCCCATCCGCCGTATTATTAATATAAGCAGAGAGGTCTTGCGTCAAGGAGTTGACAAAATCAGCGTATTCTTCCATTTGAAGCAAATGGGCTTCTACTAAAGAATCGAATACTCCTTTGACTAAGTCTTTCGTGAAATCTACGAATGGAATATCGCCAAATCTGGCGGCTGTATCAATTGCAATGTTACTTGGCATTGTTTAAAAAGAATTATAAAATTAATCGCCTACTCTATACACTTTTCGGCTTCCGTGTTGTTTTGGATTTAATCCGATTTTAAATACATCTACACATCGCTACACCTTCACATTTATTACCTTCTTTTTTGAAAAAAATAAAAATTAATTTATTTTGTTTTATAAAAAATTGATAATCAATAATTTGTGGGAAATGTTTTATTCGTGTTTTTATATAAATTTACACAAATAAATATTTTTAAGTATATTTGTATAAATAAAACAGCACACAAAATGACCAAAGCACCACATACCGACCAAAAGTATATTGATGCCCTTCTGAATAATGACGCTTCACTCATCGAAGAAATTTATGGGCAATGGCACAAGGATGTCCTCAATTTTGTAAAGAAAAATAATGGCAACGAACAGGACGCCGATGATTTATTTCAGGAATCTTTGATGGCAATTATCCGACGAGCAAGAAAGGAAAAATTGGTGCTAACCGTACCCTTTGGCGGGTATTTTTATTTTATCTATCGCGGTAAATGGCTGGATAAACTCCAAAAAAGAGGTAAGGAACAGGTAATAAAAAAAGAATTCGGACGATATAGTGAAGAAAGTGAGACACTTGCCTTTGAAACCATATTCGGCGATGACCGCCGAAAGTTGTATCAAAAACATTTTGAACAACTTTCTGATAGTTGCCGCCAAATCCTCCGTCTAAGCTTCGAAAAACTCAGCAGAAAACAAATTATGGAACGCCTCGGATATGCTTCCGAAAACAGCGTGAATCAACGCATTCATCGCTGCAAGGGCAAGCTATTTCAATTAATCAAACAAGACCCGACTTATGAAGGATTGAAAGCGAGTTATACGCATACAAATTGAAAAAATACGATGGACATGAATTTTGATTACGAACAGATAGAACGATATATTGAGGGCAAATTGGAAGGCGAAGCCCTCGCCAAATTTAAAGCTAAACTACTGACAAACAAAGCACTGGCAGAGGAAGTCGCTTTGTACAAGGACGTGAACATGACGCTCACAAGTGCGTATGCACATGAGCAGGAAGATGCAGCATTGGCGCAAACGTTCAATCAACTGGGCAAAAAATATTTCACGAAATCAACGACAATAATACAGGAAACAGACAGCGCAAAAATCAAGCAAGACAACACCAAAGTCGTTCCGATGCGCCTTACTCCAAAAGAGAAAAACACCAATCAGTGGTCAGGTTTTCGTTGGTTGCGCCCTGCGATTGGGCTGGCGGTGGCGGCTTTGATTGCCTTGCTGATTTGGCAACCCTGGCAAGGTAGTTTGGTGGATAGTTATTACCAACCTTATGCCTTGAACATTACGGAAAGAAGCGGTGATGAAGAGCAATTGTCGCAAGCTGAAAAGGCTTATAAATCAGGTGATTACGCAGCAGCACTACCCGTTTTTGAGCAATATCCCAATAATGTAGAAGTTCAATTAGCAAAGGGAAATGCTGCGTATAATCTCGGAAAATTGGACGCTGCCGCAACCACTTTTCAGCAAATCGCTTCCGGTAATTCGATTTACACATCCACTGCAAATTGGTACTTGGCACTCACCTATCTAAAGCAAGAAAAAACAGCAGAAGCCCAAACAATTCTCCAAAAAATACCCAATAATTCAGACGATTACAAACAAGCACAACAACTGCTCAATGAAATGAGTAAATGATTGAGTGATTTTTGATTTCAGATTTTTGATTGGCAGTAAAGATGTCTCCCAATCAAAAATCAAAAATCCTCAAATCAAAAATCAATACTGGTGCTTCCCACGCGACCAACCTTTCTTCTCCAAATATTTCACCCCATCATCGGCAGCAGGTTCTTCGAGTTGCGTACCCATACTGTCGTTCCAGCGATTGAGATAACCAAATAGGGCAGTGACACCAAGAATCTCTACAATCTCACCATCGTCCCAATGTTTGCGAAGATTTTCGGCGATTTCGTCATCAACGGCATTAGGAACAGAAGACGCAGCAATCGTAAAATCAAACACTGCACGCTCTGCGTCCGTAAAAGCGGGATAGGTTTTATATTGCCAAATATGATTAAGTTTATCTTGCTCACTACCATAGCGTTCTGCGGCACGTATGGCGTGTGCTTCGCAATATCGACATCCGGCGGTCATGCTTGAAAGATAGGCGAGTTGGCGTTTTAAGGCACTTGTTACGCGACCTTTATTTTCCATGACGGCTTGGTTCATCTCCAAAAATGCGCGTGCAATACGCGGACGGCGCATCATTGTAAACAGGCTATTGGGCGTAAAACCGAGCGTTTCATCATAAAATTTTGCCATTTCCGCCGTTTCTTCGCTCGAATTGCGGTCTATGGGTGATACCAGTGGCTTTTTCATATTAAGTTTATTGTAACACAGTACTTCCAGTCCGTGCCGCGTACTATATGCAAGGGCTGGAATGCTGTGCTACGTTATTCAATCACTAATTTTCCGGACTTCAGCGTATTCCCGTCGTCCATCATGTAAATATAAACTCCCGGCGGCAAATCAGCAACCGAAAGCGTAAATTGTGCCTCACCATTAGTCCGCCATGTCGTTTTATAGACACCTTGCCCCAAATAATTGTACAAACGAAAAAATGCTGTATTATTAATTTCTGTAAAACGTAATGTAACTAAATCATTTGCTGGATTTGGGTACAAATAAAGACTTGGTAATGCCGGAAAATCAACATATACGATTTTTGAGTACTCATAATTTTCACTCGAATCATAAACTTCCAAGCGGTAGGCATTGACGCCGTTGATAGGATTATTATCTATAAATTGATAATTGTCGGTAGCTATTCCGTTGGCAGCCGTTGTGCCTATTTCAGCGAAATTAAAATCACCTATTGAACGATTTACACCAAAATAATCCGTTCCGTTTTCCATTAATGTAGACCAAGATAGCGTAATTTTTTCATCATCAGCTACTGCCGCAATATCATCCAATTCAAAAGTGGGCGCGACACAATTCGGGTATAAATATTTTTCATCTTCCGAAGCAAGTCCTGCCGCGTCTGTGACCCGTAATTTGATGCGATAATAATAATTTCCATCGTCACAACCTAATGGCGAAATGAGCGTACTTGTTTGTTTATTATTATCAAATAAATCAGCGTGAAAATGTGTATTATGATGCAAAATAGTTTGCCATTCGTAAGTTAACTCACTATCAAGATGCTCATTATCAGTAACATCAGCGGAGAGCGGCAGTAAGGTAGGTCCGCTAATCGGGTAAACCGTTCCATCTTCAAAACTGGTAATTTCTACTTGCGGCGGTGTATTATTCAGTGAAATGATAAACGCATCTGTCGCGCTTTCTCCTAAGCTGTCTGTGACGGTCAATTCGACATTAAAAGTGTAGGGATTACTGTTCGGCGCGATGAATTGATGTGTAGGATTTACGATTTCGCTTAAAGGAGAATTATCCCCGAAATTCCATTGATAAGTAATTGGAAAACCATTCGGGTCAAATGAAGCCGACGCATCAAAATTTACTGTGAGCGGACTTGCACCATAATAGACATTCGCATCAGCAATCGCCACAGGCGGCGGATTTCCCCCATAACAAATCTTGAACATCTTGGTATTTTGATATTTAAAAAAATACAAACAACCATCCTGCGGATGTACGCCCATATGCGTAATGAATCGTATATCTTCCGCAAAAGGCTCTACACTTAGCAGTTCGTGATTTTCATTATAGTTAAAACGTTTTATCCAGCCGCTATAATCAAATACGTATAATGATTTTTGGTATGCTTCGGGAAATGAATTGCCTTCATAAAATTCACCTGCGATAATGGCAAAGCCCGTAAAGGTATCTGATTCGATAGGCGAAGCGTTGTCTAACACACTGATTTCTATGGCATTGCCCAAGCTATCGTAGCCCGGCGTAAAGGTGCGCGTGGGCTGATACCAATTATCATTATTATGACAAATAGAAGGGCGACGATGCAAAAACAAATTATTATTGTCGGGAATGGATTGGTTTTCATCACAAGGATTCTCAAAAATGGGTTCATTGAGCGTAGCTTGCAGCAGCAAATCCTGAAAATCGAAAAATTCTTTTGTACACGAATTGCCGTCAAAAAGCGGGTTGGGCGCGTCCATATTCGGCGTTTTATTGAAAAAATAGGTGATTTGCAGCGTCATGCCCTCGTACATGGGCCAACCGAAATTTTGCCCGCCTTCTGTCACCACATTCAGCTCCTCCCAACTGCCCGACCCCACATCCGATACATACAAAATACCCGGATTGGCATCGGCTTCAAAGTGGCTGCCTGTACCGGGACGCAGTGCGATTCGATAAGGATTTCGTAAGCCCAACGCCCATACACGCGAGCGCGGCGCACGAGGATTTTCGGTGTCATAAAATGGATTGCTCGGTACGCCATCGCCTGTTTCGGGGTCAATGCGGAGTATTTTACCATTATGAGAATCAATGAGTTGTGCGCGAAAGGAGTTGACATTTTCCTTTGCCGTGATGATGCCGTCTGCCAAGCCTTGCTCCTCAAAATTTTGCAAAGAAGTCCCATCGCCGGAAGCGACCAAGAGCGTACCATCCGTTCCAAAAACCAATGCGCCGGGCGAGTGAATCTTCTGCATCAAAGGCACACCCGTCGTGATACTTTCACCAATCAAGACCTTGCGACTGTCCGGCACAAGCGTCTCAAAATTGGTCGCAGCATCCGCCGTAAAGCGCGTCACGCGACCAATTGAGGCTTCCAATCGACTCGTATCAGGATGGTATTCCGGCGTCCCGAAATGCCGCAAATAATGCCCGTCCACCGCATATGCTGTGTAGAAATAACCGTTTTCCGAAAAATTGGGGTCGAGCGCGAAACCCAACAAACCCATATCTCCAAAAGGCGAAACTTCCTCCCGAATATCCAATAAAGGTTCGGACAGTCGCACACCATTAGTATCAACGATATGTACCCGTCCGGGCTTTTCCCACACATACATTTTACCCGTTTCATCAAAGGTAAAACCAACGGGAATATCCCAACCGTTGCTGACTTCGATTTCGTAGAAATCGTCGGGAAGTTCGGCTTGGGCGTAGGCGAATTGGATGGAAATTAACAGGGAAAATAGTAGTATATTCTTTTTCATCTGTCGTCAAATTGTATCTTGGAAAGGTAGCTGTTTTTGCTGTTTTTTGATAATTTTTATGATGGAAAATGTTGAATCTTATTAAATCATGCTAGAGTCGTCTTATTAAATCATGCACGTTTTTGTCTCATAAAATCGTACTAATTTGTGCCAAAAAAATGATTACTTGAATTATCTAATTATCTAATTTGCACAAATTATCAAAGATGAAAACATTGACTTTATCAGATAAAAAGTTCATTGAACAACACTCGGAATTAAAAGCCAAAGAACTTGCAGAACAACTTGGCGTCTCTATCTGGACAGTTCGCAAATGGAGACGGCGCATAAAAAAGGGATGAGTTTGTCACCCAATCGCGGTCGTCCTGCTCGTGGTGCATTGAGCACCTATCCGGCTGCATTACGTCATTTAATTTATACGCTTCGCGACCAACATGAAGGCTGGGGCGCAGAAAGCATACTCGTTGAATTGGAGGATGAATATGGTTATACTCCTGATGATTTACCTGACATATCGAGTATCAATCGTTATTTACACCAAGAAGGTTTTATGCCTAAGCGCGAACCTTACGGACGTAAGCCGCCACAAGAACGCCCAAACGCTAAACGTCCACATGACCTGTGGGAGATGGATGCACAAGGAGCGGAGCTGGTGGATGGTCTGGGACATATTGCCATGATAAATATTAAAGATGTCCGTTCAAGAGTCTATTGCATGGCTTTTCCTGTTTTGGTCAAAAGCGGCAAGAGTCAACCCAAGACAATTCATTATTGTTGGGCACTGCGTTTAGCTTTTGAACAATGGGGAATGCCTAAAAATATTCAAGTGGATAAGGATAGTGTGTTTATTGATAACACTTCAAAATCTCCTTTTCCTTCCCGTTTACATCTCTTCCTGATGGCATTGGGTATTGAATTACATTTCATAGATGTACCACCACCTAAAAAGCAAAGTATCGTGGAGCGTTCTCATCAAACACTCGAACGACAAGCACTGCGCGGACAAAGCTATCCAAACTGGAAGGCACTGTTTCAATACACCAACAAGCGTAGAAAAAAACTTAATGGGAGAATACGCAGCAACTCACTTGGTAAAAAAGCACCTCTTGTGGCATTTCCAAAAGCAAAACATTCAGGCAGAGCTTATCAAGTCCAAGATGAACAACAACTTATAAATCTAAAAAAAGTGTACAGTTATATAGCTAAATGCACATGGTTTAGAAAAATTAGTAAGTCAAAAACCCTTGCATTGGGCAAAAAAATATATTACTTGAAAAATGCTATCCCTGAAACGCAGGTACAAATTACATTTTGTAATCGACGTAAAAAATTAATATTCCGAGATGAGAATGAACTTATTTTGGCTATACTTCCTATCAAAGGTCTTCATGTCGAAGACATCAGCGGAGGTACAACCAAAGAACTTAAATCCTTCAAAAAAACATTACATAAAGCAACTGATTTCCCCCTCTAAAACGTGCACGATTTTTTGAGATAAAAGTTAGTACGATTTAATAAGATTGTCCTAGCATGATTTAATAAGATTCAACATTTTTGAAAACTACGGATAAAAAATGAGTGCGAAATATATGTACTGGTAATCAGCTGGTTATGGCTTTAATGAAAATTTATAATACAGCACACCGCCCAAAAATCAAGAAATAAATTCAGCATGACGTTCTGGTTTGGGATTAGGATATTTTTTATCCGTAGTTTTTAAAATAAAAAGAAAAACCACCTGCCCGACAAGTCGGACAGGTGGTTTAGCCTGTATAAGTATGAGTAATTTCAAGCTCTTTAATTTCTTGGAAATGCCCCTGCGTTTGCACTGCCCCCCGCGGTTGGGCAGAGCGCACAATTACAAGCCTGATATTCGGTACTTGGATTGGTAATCGAAACGGGCGGCGACCCCATATCGCCCATAAAATCCATGGTACTAAAACCTGTACCATCAGCCTGATAATAAATGACGATGGTGTAAACGCCACCGCCTTGGTCTGTCAGCGCAGTTCCGGCAGCAATCGGAGTACCTGTGCAATCTAAAGCATCACCCGAAGTCGTTACAGTCCACGTTTCTCCGGCTACGGGAGGCGCAACAGTAATGGTGATGACATCGGCTACATAATCCACTTCGGTAATTTGTCCGTCTCCATTGGTATCAATATTGCCGGGCGGCGTACTCACTGCACCACCACAGACATCAATTCCGGCATCGCAGGAGCAGGGGTCGGTGATGTCAACTGTGGGAGGAGTGCTTGTGCTACAATCAGGAATGGTCATGCTCAAAGGTGTACCTCCACTACATGTCGTATTTACATTATCGACTATATCAATATTGACAGTACTACCCGTTGAATTGGGAACGGTGGCTGTAATACATACGCTACCATTTGCTGCTTGAGCCGTTACTGATGCAAGCACTGCGTTCGCATTATCTGTATCTATCAGGTCGTAGTCGCCACTACCGCCGGATACATCAAAGCAAATTTCATAGGTCGCATCTGCACCATTGCACATAGCAGCAGTGCCGATAGCTACATTGGAAATAATACATCCTAATGGAGAGCAGCCGTCACAGTTTATCGTACCGCTTACGGTAGGCATACAAGCTGTGGGTGTATTGGCTATCCAAGTTCCGTCATAGCCATCATCTGTATCATCGGTAGCAAAATCATAAACAAAAGAATCACTGTCATCCACACAAACGGTGGCTTTGGTTTGTGTAGCACAAACGCTATTGTCCATCGCAAGCAATTGAACGGAGGGCGTACCGCAGGCTGTGCCACCGTCGGTCACATTAAGCATGAGTGCCTGAGGGTAGACGGTAATGGATTGCATAGTGGTAGCCACCAATACTGAATTGTCAATACAAGCCGCACCTACCATATAATTTTGAGTAATAGGCGAACATCCTGTGTTGACACTCAAAGGCAGTCCGACACACACTTCAGTAGCTCCTACTGCTCCTGTTGCCGTTACGCCATCCACATTAATAGTGACTTGTATAGGGTCTCCGCTATCTACATCTACACAGATATTGACCATGCCGTCAACCGCACAGGCTTCGGTAGGGTTGGCAGTTGACAAAGATGCTGTAGCTCCGCAAACTGCTGTGCAGTTGGAGCAATCTATCGTACCACCTACCGTAGGCATGCAAGCTGCTGGAGCAGTTGTAACCCAAGTTCCATCATAGCCATCGTCGCTGGCATCGGTGGTAAAATCATATGCGAAAGAATCATTATCATCAGCACAGGCAGTTGGTTTGGTTTGGGTCGCACAAACAGTATTGTCCATCGCGACTAACTGTACGGCAGGTGTGGCACAGGTCGCGCCATTATCTATTTCGTTAAGTGTCAAGGCTTGGGGATAGACGGTAATGGACTGCATGGTGGTAGCGACCAGTTCTGCATTATCTACATTGCAGATAGCTCCCACCATATAATTTTGTGTGATGGGCGAACATCCCATGTTTGCATCTAAAGTTAATGCAGCGCAAACCTGTGTCGCGCCTACTGCTCCGGTTGCCATTACGCCATCTACATCAATCGTAACTTCGGTGGGGTCGCCACTATCGACATCTATGCAGATATTGACCGTACCATCGGCTGCACAAGCTGCGGTGGGATTGGTAGCAAGGGATGCGGTGGCGGTGCAGGCGGAGCAATTACAGGCTATTACTACAGGAGTACCAAACAAACAGTCGGCATACCCCGCTATTGTAGGGAATGGAACAGCAGGTTTACCCTGATAGAAAATATCAAGTGTGGTGCTTATGTCAGCATTTTGCATTCCGGTTCCTCCCTCTTCCCACACTACAACCGTCAGTGCAGATGCCGCGTCACTCGGGTCGTATCCGGGCATATCGGTTTCATTATAGCAATACATAGCATTTCCATTTCCGGTACCTACAAAGAAATCAACCACTAAACTATTTGCAAATGTATTATCCTCATATATGACTAAGGACAAATTGCCAGGTGTACCAGTGTAGCCGGAAACCGTAATACAATAAGTAAATGTAGGAGGAAAACATACAGGATCAGGCGCACATACATCGTTCGAATTGATCGTGTTAAATTGTCCGGGTGAATTGTTAAATGTAATACCTGATGTGGGGCCTGCATTCACGACGCATGTGGCATCAGGAATTTCAGGAGCAGATTTAGCTACCAAAGGCGTAGCATAATAAGTTGCAGTAGGATCTGCACTACAATCAATTGAGAGAGAAAGGTCATTGACGGGTGTTCCTCCGGTTGATTCGATAATATTATTAGCCGGATTGCCCAATGGTGTACCTATCGTAGCTCCTGCGACAGCAGTGTTCAATGAAGCATCATCTGTAATACCCATACTTGCCGGATTGGTCTCGGTAATCCACCAACCGACTACACAACCATCGCCAAGTGCAGCAACATCTGTATCCAAATCAATAGCTTGTGGTCCGGTACAATTTGTTATAGGCACGGTAGCAGCACTTGCATTACCGGGTTCTTCAATGACGACTACCGTTACTTGTTTCAGCACTTGGTCGTCGCAGGCTGTAGTCGTATATTCATTCCCATCATCATCAAAAAAGTACGTATATGTACCCGGTATTGTATTGTCAAATGCACCTGTACCCGCAGTAGGCGGCGTAAATGTAGTACCTGTACCCAGTATATTCCCCATATCGTCGTACCATGTGATACAGCTAGGGTCTAAGGCAGGCGCACCACCAGTCGGCATATCCACATTGAATGAGCCGGGAGTATCTCCCACACAGACGACCAAATCCGGTGTTGTCATATAATCAGCGGCATTGGGATTGTCCACCAAAGCAGGGTCACAACATACCAATTCACTCCTATTAGAACACAGCAAGGCATCCAACATTTTAGCTTTTTGGCAATCGGTAAAATCAATGATACATCCCTGAAAGATGTTATAGCTCATAATATTATTAATGGTATTTGGCGAACCATAAACAGCACAATTACCACTTGCCATATTAAATGCACAATTAGAGGTAGGTCCTCCGGTGTCACAATTCGTGATAGTACAAATTTCTCCACCCGAATAATCCGGGTCTTCATCTGTATCTTGGATAAAATCTCCCGAAGTACAGTCGTCAGTAGGGAACGAAGGGTCATCACATCCACCTGCGCCTGTCTCGTGTGTATGAAATAATCCTAAAAAGTGACCAACCTCATGCACAAACACTTGGGAAACTCCCAAACCTGCGTCTCCACAAGTATAGTCACTTACATCTACACTGTTATAACAACCCGTTGACATAGCAATCGTCTCCGAGCCACCCGGTAGTGCCGCAAAGCCATTACATCCTGTGCCATTTCCGGTATCTTGATATATAAAGACATTCATTACATTGGGAATTGTGGTAGGATTTACATTATCATAATTACAATCTACTGGTTCGAATACCGTTGAGCCGTCCCCTTGTACTTGGAAGCCGGGAGCTAAATTATCGGTATCATAAGTTGTACACTTGACGAGTTCAATAGGCATTCCCACACAAGAGAAATATTCATTTGTGATACTCAACATAGCATCTAAATCAGCTTGACTAGGGATAGGTCCAGGTGCGCTGCCATTGGCAGGATTTGTCGGGCATCCTGTACCTGTGCTTACTCTGTAAACCATAGGAATCTGGAAAACAGGTGGTGTATTGCACCCCGCGAGCGGCATACGGATACTCAAGTCGCAGTTGTTGGTACATCCTGCACCATAGCCTGTTGTATTGCTGTAAGTACCGCCACCGGGTATTCTAAAATTAGGGTATGATTCAGGGTTTTGGTAGAGCGCAGGGTCAGCTCTTTCCATCGTATAACATGTTTTTTGTGTTTGTTGGGTAAATGCTGTAAACGTGAACGCAAATAAGCAAAATAATAGGGTGAATGTTTTTTTCATAGTAAAAATAGTTTTGGATTCATATGTGCTAGTAGAGAAAATGAATCATTCAATGAGATAAATGAAGACCAATCACAAAAAAGATGTGTGGAAAATCGGGCGATTAAAGAAAAGCTGTGACCAGACTTTTTTGTATTTCTGTATTTCGGGCTAAAAATACCTGACTCCAATCGAATATATAAATAAATATTTTATTCAAGAATGTGTTGCATTTGAAACTTGAATCTAGCATAATATCATTTCACATCATAACATAATTTTATTCTAATAAATAATTTCTATAAAGTGTTAAAATTTTTCCGAATGTAATACCTCTTCACGTTGACAAAAAACAAAAACCATTTCCACAAAAAAATGTTACCTTTGTAGAAAGAATCTAAATAAGAATCAGTCCATAGTCAATGGTCGATAGTCCATAGAGAAAATAAAGCTCGACTATCGATTATGGACTATCGACCATCGACTAACAAATATGTCAACATTAGTAAAAGGTCCTGTGATGCTCTACACTGAGCAAACCCCAAATCCCGAATCTCTCAAATTCGTGACCAATCGCATGTTGTATGCGAACAATACGGCGGATTTTCGGGAAGAGGCATTGGCAAAAGAATGGTCGCCACTTGCCACCGAATTATTTGAATTTCCCTTTGTAAAAGGTGTATATATAGCTAATAATTTTGTGACGATTACCAAAGAATTCAACTACGCATGGGAGGACATCATGTTGAATATTAAGGAATTTATCAAAAATTATGTACAGGAAGATAAGGCAATTATCAATGAAGGGTTTGAGGAAGTGAAGCGTGAAATGGAAGCCAAAAACATGGCAGAGTATAGTGCTGACAATCCCGAAATGGCGCAAAAAATCAAGGAATTGATAGACACTTACGTAAAACCTGCCGTAGAAATGGATGGTGGTAATATCGAGTTCAAATCATTCCGCGATGGTATCGTGAATGTCGTGATGCAAGGCTCATGTAGCGGATGTCCTTCTTCGACAGTAACACTCAAGGCAGGTATCGAAGGTATGCTCAAACGCATGGTGCCGGAAGTAAAGGAAGTAGTGGCAGAAATGGGTTAGGAAATTCCAAAAAACAAATTCCAAATTCCAATCTATACTTGCACAAAATTGGAATTTGGAATTTGTTTTTTGGAATTTAACATAAAAAAGGCGTTCTGAAATTCAGAACGCCTTTTTTCTTTTATTGAGAAATAATATTCAATTCTCAATGTACTACAATTCTTCATTAGTAAGAACCTGTACTACCCGGATAAGAGATGCCCGGACCACTGCAACAGCTATTTCCTACATCCGAGGTATAAGTCGGAATAGAAGTAGTCGTTGAGATGCTCGTTGTGACACCAGTCATGTAAATAACATTCGGGTCACCGGCACCTATACCGTAATCAGTACCAGTAGAGGTATTACCATAAGAAGTGACAGTAGCTATATTACCCGTTGGGTAAGCAGTACCGGTGCCTCCCTGACAGCAGCTTCTCGCTGCATAGAAAGTCTCTGATGAACCATACGAACCCTGATAGGTACCTATCGTTGTAGAAGGCGCACTGTACGTCGTGCCTTCCATGTAGATGACGTTAGGGTCACCTACGTAGCCAATCGTGCTGGATGATGTAGTAGTTTCAACCGTGGGCGTGTATGCAATACTAGTCGCACCATTAGGGTAAGAAACACTCGCCCCTGTACAACATGCCTGTGCATAAGCACCTAAGCTGAACGCTGCTACAAACAGCATCATTAAGGTTACTTTTAATTTCATAATTAAGCGCTTTAAAAATTAAAAATTTGTTTGTCGACAAAATCTTTATCTTTGGGATTGGAAGCCAAATTTATGGGAATAATCTAAATTACGCAATGTTTTTTAGAAAAAATGAGTAAATGAGTACATGAGAAAATGAATAAATGATGGAGATATTTTGGCATCTACTCGTTTTGTCATTTGCTTATTCAACTATAAAAGACTTTGTTTTACGCTTGTAGTAACGGTTTTGTGACATCAATCTTGTATTTTTATACGAAAAATAGCTCAACAAACGTTTGATTATATGTAAAATGTAAACTTAAAAAAATGCCACGTACACCATCAGAATACCATCCACACGAAATCATTCTTCAATTAAATGACGCCTCTACCCTGTCCAATCATCTCGCTTCCGGCCCCGCACGTGATGGCTGTCGGCACGATTAATCGCAAGGATAAACGTATCTTGATTTCCAATTATGGCGATAGTTATCAGCCCTTTATCATGGCTCCGGGTGCGGATGTTTTAGCCCCGCATTTGAATGGTGAATATTTTCATTTGACGGGTACTTCGATGGCTGCGCCTTTTGTAGTCGGTGCGGCGGGCTTGATACTTAGTATGGCAAAGCGGAAAGGCAAAACACTCGAAGCGGCAGAAGTGTATGATATTTTGTTGAAATCTGCTGATACGCATTTGCTTCGTAATAAAAATGATGATGAGTATTGTAGCGGAATTTTGGATGTGGAAAAGGCACTTTTGGAGATAAAAAAACGCTTCGCGTAAAATTCCAAATTAGGTATGTTTTCTCTACGATACTATCATATTCTGTTATCGGTTTTTATTTGAAAACTGCTGAAATTCATCTACCAAAGCTCGTGTAAACAACTCCGCCCCTTCTCCATTAAAATGTCCGACATCAAAGGTATATTTAGCCAGATAAAATTCTGGATATTTCACGGGGTCGCACATGTCGATTTTATTATTGTCAGGAAGCGCATTGTATAAGGAAAGTAAGCCCGGATTACGTGGTTTGAGTACAAGAATCAAGTGGATGCCTTTACGTTCTGCTTGTTGGATAAGTCCTTGGATTTGAGCGACATTTGCAGGGGTAGCAGGGCGGAATGATTTGTTTTTTTTGTATTCTTTAATCGTTTTTTCGTAGCGTTTGGTTAATGTTGTTGTATCCGCAAAAAAATTATCTAACCGCTTAATAAACGTACTGTCTGCCCTACCCGCATCCGCCATTTCCTGCTCCAAGCCGTAGAACCCGTCACCGCGTGGTCCGAGTGCCTGTGGGTAGTGTGTTTTACCGTCAAATTTCCAGATAGATTCCAACATACCCATTTTCCATACTCGACTCAGGTAACTTATCGTATAATTCCATGCAGCTTCGTATCGTTTGTTTTGCAAACAAGACATAAATGCCGTTTTATAGGTGGGAAAATCAAGGCAATATTTAGCTCGTAAAGTATTGCGATTGACTTCGGCGAGGTCGCTTATTACGCTCAATTCTAAGAAAATATACTTCGTATTGTCGGTACATTCTTCAATAAAATGTTTCAAAAAATGATAAGTCTCCGGCGGTTTCGTTCCGCTATAACTTAGATTGAATGACCGCGTTTTACCATTATTCAAACTATCAAAAAGCGACGGCTGAATGTGTCGATACATCCTGCTCGACCCCACAAAATAGGTGTTATAAACATACTCATCGGCTATCACTTTATTCATTTTCGACACCAATCCCTCGTTACCCCAATAATACGGTAAATGTCTATCAGTCAATGATAAAGCTACCAATAGCAAAGCCGCAAAAAGCAGTGTTTTGAGTATAAATTTTCGCATGGTAGGGCAAAGGTAAGGAAAAACGTGTTGATGGGTTGATGGGTTGATGGGTTGACGTGTTGATGGGTTGACGGGTTGATGGGTTGATGAGTTGATGGGTTTTCGTATTTTTGTACTACTTTAGCGGAAAAATATATATCAACAACTCATCAACTCTACAACTCGTCAATTCATCTACTATGACATTCGTAATTTTCGACATCGACGGTACATTATTGCACTCCAATAAGATTGACAGCTTGATTTTCAAAAGGGTATTTGAAGCAACTTTTGGTTTTAAAATGCAGTCGATTGATTGGCATGATTATCCGCATTGTACGGATACTTCTATTTTGGGAACTGTGTTTGACCGTGAGGGCGTGGCACGTCCTTCTTCGTTACGAATGGAGGCTTTTAAGGACGAATATGTATATCAATTGGAGCAAGGACGGCTCGAACAACCTACTGATTTTATGGAAGTTGCAGGCGCAAGTGAGACTATACAACGGCTCATGGGAGATAGTCGTTTTGAAGTAGGTATCGCTACGGGCGGCTTCCGCAAACCTGCACATGTGAAGCTCCGACACATCGGTGTCAATCACGAACCGTTACACGATGCTTATGCAGATGGCAATGAAGCTCGTGAAGATATTCTCAATGAAGCGATTGCCAAGACTAAGCATTTGCCCATCAATCGTATGGTGTATGTAGGTGATGCCATCTGGGATGTACAAACGACGCGTAATATGAATATTCCGTTAATTGGTATTCGTATTAAAGGTGATACGGAAATGCTTACACGCGTAGGTGCGCGAGATGTGATTACGGATTATCGGGATTATGAGGGGTTTTTGGACTTGGTGGAACGGGCGGTGGTGCCATCCGCTTGACGGGCTTATATTTTACAAAGTGTAATTTTTTTTGTATTTTCGTTGTATGAAAATTGAAAAAATACAAATTAACAACTTTCGGGGCTTTAAAGGCGAACATATTATCGACTTTGATCCGAATTTGAATGTATTTGTAGGGAGAAATGGAGCGGGGAAATCTTCTATTTTGGATGTAATAGGAATAGGTTTATGTTGGTTTTTAAAAGAATTGAATTTTATTGAGGATAAAAAATATTTAAGTCATTTCGATATTAATAATGAAGAAACTTATGATACTGTTATTAATTTGTTCATCAATGATGCTTTCAATATTGAAAATGAAGATATTTTAAAAAGAATACACGTTTGTGATGGAGTATCTGCGTACCAACACGAAAAATCGTCAGGCTATTTAAATAATAAAGAATTGATTATCAATTTATTAAAAAATAAAATTGAGGATGAGTATTACGCACTACCAGTTATAAGATACTTCAAATTTTCCTCATTAATTCAGGAAAAGAAAGATGAAAAAGCATATATTTTTCCACAATTTGAAGCCTATAAAAACGCTTTTGCACCAAGTACAGACTTTCTAACTTTTACTAATTGGTTTGTTAAAGAAGAAGATGAGGAAAACCGTATTAAGGTAAAAAATAGAGATTTTGATCACATTAACCCAAAACTAAATCCTGTTCGTGTAGCATTAGAAAAATTCTTCACGTATTTTCCTGAATCTGCCTTTACTAAATTGGCAGGAGGCAGCAAGCAAGATGAGAAAAATTTGTCATTAACTATCCAGAAAAATGGTGCGGATATTAATATTCAACAGCTTTCCGACGGTGAAAAGCAAGTTATTTTATATGTAGCTGATATTGCGGCTCGTCTATCTATCGCAAATCCAATATTCACTCTTGATGATTCAATAATTGCGGAGCAAAAATACAATCAAGGCTACGGCGTAGTCCTCATCGACGAAATCGAAGCCCACCTACACCCGGAATGGCAGCGCAATATCATCCCTGCCTTGCGAGGTACTTTTCCGAATATTCAATTTTTTGTGACCACTCATTCGCCGCAAATTGTAAGTAACGTAAAGCGCGAACACATTAAGATAATTGAGAATTTTAAAATCGTTGAAAACACCCCATATACCTACGGGCGCGATGCCAATAACATCTTGTACAATATCTTTGGCGTGGAGGAAAGGCTACCGCAAATACAAGCCAAATTTAATGAATTGTACGACCTGATTGACGATGAAAATACCAATGGCGAAGCCAAAAAACTGATGCAAGAAATCAAAACTATGCTCGGCGAAGATGACCCCGAAGTCCAACGCGCCAAAACCTATCTGGAACTGAATACCTAAAACATGAAATTCATCGAAAAAAGTAAGCCGCCAAAATCATTAATTGATTATAAAAGAACACCCAACGCAATTTACGAAGGATGCGGCAAAAAGGATATTCGTATTCATCTTATCGCAGAACAAGGCGGAATTTGTGCCTATTGTATGGGCAGAATTAGCGATGAGCGAGATAAAGATTTAGGAAAACCCAAATGTGAAATTGAGCATTTTGAACCGCAAGATAAAGCACCGGAAAAAGCATTAGATTATAAAAACATGTTGGGTGTCTGCAATGGCAATGCAGGGCAACCAGAGAAACTACAACATTGCGATACAAAAAAAGGAAACCAAGTACTCTCATCATTACTCAATCCGCTTTCCAAAAATATCGAACGCTATATTTTGTACAGTTCAAACGGACGAATCAAGTCCAATAACGAAACTCTAGACAACCAACTCAATGAAATCCTCAACCTCAACATGCAAAACTTGATCAATGCAAGAAAAGGCAAACTGGATATAGTCATAAACAGGTTGAGAGCCATTAATCCAAAAAAGGATTGGAAGGTAGCGGATTTGAAAAAAGAATTAAAGAATTGGGCGGAACGCAACACCAAAAACGAATTTGAACCCTATAGTGGCATTGTCATTTATTTCATCGAAAAATGGATAGAGCAGACAGGTAAACGTAGGTGATTTTTTTACAAAAAATCAATCCAAACGTTCACCCTCGCCGCCCATCAATTTCAACTGTACACCATTGTCATTTTTCTTTTTCTGTATAAATGGCAAACGATATTCATCTTTTATTTCTCCCTCATTTTCAAGGCGCTCTGTTATCATTTTATAATAATCGGGATGCAATTCGCAGGAAATAAAATGGCGTTTTAGTCGTTTACACAAATCCAATTCCGAGCCGCTTCCGCCGAATAAAATAAAACAATCGTCGCCCTCGTTTGTACACGATTTGATGAGCATTTCCACCAAATCCAGAGGAATCTGACAAGCGTGAAAAGTCTTATCTTTCGATACATTTTTCACCAAATCAAAATAAAACCAACTATACGGCATCCGCCCCAAATGACCATCGGCGATGCGTTTTTTGATGCGTTTGTCATTGGGATTTTGATACGGAAGTGCAACGTTATTTTTGTAGAAATGGTTGTTTTTTGATTTGGTGGCGTGTAAAATACTGCGATGTGCGGTCGTAAATCGACGCTTACTATGCCCTACATTTGTATTATAAACCCACACATAATCTTGCACATCAAAGGCGTTTTCGTCCAAATATTTTGCGCGTAAATGCGCGTTTTGTTTCGGATAATTCATCATAAATAAATTGCCCGTAGGTTTCAATACACGCATACATTCGCGGGTGAGTTCTATGTACCAGTCGATATATTCATTCCATTTTGTGACGTATTTTTTACCGGAATAATTGATGCCTACGCCGTAGTCCGGGTCGCCATACACCATGTCCAGTGAATCATCCGGCAACTCGCGCAGCACCTCTATCACATCTCTGTTAAATACTTGATTTCTAAACGAATCTATCAAAATTGAGCATTGAAAATGGAGAATTGAGAATGGAACTGTACTGACGACTTTAGCCGTCAAGTGGTTCGTCACCTTGCGACGGCTAAAGTCGTCGGTACAAGGTTTCTCAATTCTCAATTAAAAAAAATTACCTTGCGATAAACTGTTCGTAATATTGTACAATGCGCTCATCGAGCATCACATCTTGCGGTCTGATTTTTTGTTTCAATAAAATACCCTGAAAAGTACGGCAGCGACTGAGTGCCACATAAGTCTGCCCATGCGCGAATGCGCCGCGCCCCAAGTCAATCACCACTTTATCAAAGGTTTTTCCCTGGCTTTTATGTATCGTCACCGCCCACGCAAGCCGCAGCGGATATTGCTTGAACGAACCAACGGGGTCGGTCTTGATTTCATTTTTGTCGTTCATGCCATATTTCAGGATTTCCCACTCTGCCTGCCCTACTTCGATGATTTTTTCTTTCTCCTCCCCTTCCTGAATGCTCACTTTGATTTTGTCGGGTGTCAATTCGTGTATTTTACCGAGTGTGCCGTTGACAAATTGGCGGTCGGGGTCGTTTTTGACAAACATCACCTGTGCGCCTTCCTTCAATTTCAGCGCCATATCTGTCGGAAAAGTACGCTCGCTGAAGTTGCCTTCCACCTTGCCAATATAGGTCAATTCGGGCATATTAATTTCGGCTAATTTCCTGTAATTCAACTTATTAACAATAGAATTGACCGTAGAAAGCGTGATGTAAGTATCGTCAGTTTGAAAATCTTGCGGCATGTGTCGCTCATTCAGTGTCTCGATATCATCCCAATCAATTCGATTGGTACGCACACGGTCAAGCAGCTTGATAAAGTTGATATTTTCCTGCCGATAGACTTTCCGCAACTCAAAGGGTTCGAGGTGAAATTCGTTGAAAACCATCGCCGAAAAAAAGTACGGGCTATCATATTGCAAGGAAAAAAACATCTGCTCCTCCCTATTTACGATGGGGGGCAACTGAAATAAATCGCCAAAGAATATCACTTGTTTGCCACCAAAAGGCGCGGGGTTTTCGCAATTTATCCGCAAAAAATAATCAATATTATCCATCATATCGGCGCGTACCATGGAGATTTCGTCGATAATTATGGTGTTTATTTTTTTGTATAAATTCTTGTACCTACGTGGTTTGATGTCTTTTTTTGTAATTGGTTTGGGCGGAAAACCAAAAAAGGAATGAATCGTCTGTCCCTGCACATTGAGCGCAGCGATGCCCGTAGGCGCGAGTACGACGACACGCTTCTTGGTCGTATTGCGAAAGAGTTGGAGCAGGGTGGATTTCCCCGTTCCGGCTTTGCCCGTGATAAACATACTTGTGTTATGTTTTTCGAGCAAATCAAGGGCATAGCGGTAGTCGTCGCTGAGTTCGATAGGTGGTTTGTCGAGCATGTTTCAAAGGTAAGAAAATTGTGGGATTGTAAGTAGTAAGCATTGAATAATCGTACAGGCGATTTCGTACCGACGACTCTAGTCATCGCAGGGCTTGAAAAAATATTTATAAGTAATTGATTTTTATTTATTTAAAAATTAAAATAAAATTTACTTGACAGCTAAAGCAGTCATTACAGTTGTTTCAATTCTTCTAAAAATTCATCGGCGGTAATTACTTCGACGTAAGGAAAGGCAATATCTTTGAGGATTCGGAAATGCTTGTCTTCCGAAACAACATATTTGACGCCGGCGGATATGGCGCAATCTACGAATTTGTTGTCGTCGGGGTCTTTGTGGATGAGATTCCACTTGAAAAAGATGTCGGTTTTTTGGACATTATTCAATTCCATCAGGAAATCCATGATGTTTTCTGAAATTTTGGGCGTAATATTTCGCTCTAAAACCTCTGCATACTCCCCAATAATATCATTACTGACAGCCAGCACAAATTTAGATTGAATGATTCCGTCAAATATAGGTCTTTCTTTTGAAGAACGGGCAATTGAGGAGAGAAGTACATTTGTATCTATAACAACTTTCATAAGGTTTTATAAGGGAATTTTATGTGGGGATAGCTCTCCATTCTTCAATTTTTTCCTGCCCCCAATCGTTTTCTTCAAATAGTTTATCAACATCTTCCGTAATTTTATCTGCATAATGTTGAATGAGAATTTGACGCAATTCCTTTACATCCTCATCTGTCATTTCCAACTTAAACCAATTCAATAATTCAATTTGTGCATTAGTCAATTTTTTTATTTTTTCTTCCATAATTGATTATTTTTCATTTCTAATTTGTAAAAACAAGCTCCTTATTAGCTTCACACTTATAGTGCTTTTCATTAATTTAAAATACTGTTTTTCAATGACTTACTAATATCATATCAATTCTATCACTATAATTTACCGCCAATAAATCCTTAATTTCCAATACTCTTTCCTCATCCGTTTCAAATTCAAATAACTTTAAAATCTCCCGTTGAGCATTCGTCAATTTGGGTATCCTATTCTTATAAAATTTTTCTTCCAATTCCTCTATCGAAACAAAAAAAGATTCGGTACTCGGCTTATAGGGCGTCCGCATGTGTTCATTTTGCCATTCCTTAATTTTTTCCTGCCCCCAGCCGTTTTCTTCAAATAATTTATCTATTCCCGCTGTAGCTTTATCTGCATAATATCTTGCAAACATACTGTTGAGTTCATTCAATTCTCCGTCTGTCATTTCCAACTTAAACCAATCAATAAGTTCGCGTTGTGTATCGGTCAATTGTGTTGTTTTTTTCATATCAAAATTATTTTCTGCGAATGTTTTTTTACAAAAATAATAAATTTCGAGCATAAAAGCGAGTTGAATTAACAACATAAAAGCGGTGTATTACATTTAAAGCGTACTTTTGCGAACTTTTCCTCACGTAAAACGATTTTGTAAATCGTACTGTATAATTAAAGACGACCTGAAAGGTCGCGTTACGTTATGGCTAAAAACTTTATAGATTACGTAAAAATTTGCTGTCGCTCCGGTAAGGGCGGGGCAGGGTCTGCTCATTTTCATCGCAGCCGCATCAATGCGCGTGGCGGACCCGATGGTGGTGATGGCGGACGTGGCGGACATATTATATTGAGAGGCAATACGCAACTCTGGACTTTGCTGCATCTTAAATATAAAAAACATATCATCGCAGGTGTTGGTAGCAATGGTTCGGGAGATACTTCTACGGGGGCTAATGGCGAAGATATTATTTTGGATGTGCCGCTTGGTACGGTAGCGAGAGATGTTGAAACAGGCGAAATCGAGTTTGAAATTACGGAAGATGGGCAGACAAAAATACTGGTAGAGGGTGGCTTGGGCGGACGCGGAAATGACCATTTTAAGTCGCCTACCAATCAATCGCCGCGCTATGCACAGCCGGGTATGGAGGGCAAGGAAGAATGGAAAATTCTGGAACTAAAAGTGCTTGCAGATGTTGGCTTGGTAGGCTTTCCGAATGCAGGAAAATCGACCTTACTTTCCGTTGTAACGGCTGCGAAGCCCAAAATTGCCAACTATGAATTTACGACACTTGTACCGAATTTGGGGATTGTGAAATATCGCGATTACAGGTCGTTTATTATTGCGGACATTCCGGGTATTATCGAAAATGCTCACAAGGGTAAAGGATTGGGAATCAGATTCTTGAAGCACATTGAGCGTAATGCCACTTTGCTGTTCCTCATCCCGGCAGATAGTGATAATATTCAACGGGAGTACGATATTCTATTGAATGAATTGAAACAATACAATCCTGAATTGCTCGACAAACCACGCATTCTTGCTATCAGTAAATCGGATATGTTGGATGATGAATTGCGGGAGATGCTCTTGCCCGAATTGCCAGCGGATGTGCCGCATATTTTTATTTCTTCGGTAGCGCAGCAGGGTTTGGTGGAGTTGAAAGATATGCTGTGGAAAACGATAAATGAATCACGATAGCCCCGTAGAGACGCGATTAATCGCGTCTCTACGGGAATCCAATTTTATATGAGTAAAACAGTAAAAAGTTGGCTAACGCTGGGCGTGCTAACCTTGATTTGGGGGAGTTCTTACATACTGATTAAGAGGGGCTTAGTGGCTTTCAATCCATATCAGGTAGCAGCTTTGCGGGTAGGTATCGCGGCGGTGGCTTTTTTTCCGTTTTTTCTCATAAAAAGGAAAGAAGTACGTTGGGAGGATTGGAAATATCTCGCGGTGGTGGGCTTGATTGGTACGGGGATTCCGTCGTTTTTATTTCCATTGGCACAGACGGAAATTAGTAGTTCGCTGACAGGCGTGTTGAGTACTTTGACGCCGATTTTTACGCTGATTTTGGCGGTTTTGTTTTTTTCGGTAAAAGTAAAAAAACGTAATGTATTGGGTGTTGTTATTGGTTTGGCGGGTGCGGTGGCGTTGATGATTTTCGGGAAATCAGCATTTGAAGGGGGCAATAATTGGTACAGTTTGTTGATTGTTGTGGGCTGTCTCTGTTATGCTATGAGTGTGAATACGGTCAAAGCCGGATTACAAAACCTCAATCCAATTACGCTGAGTTCGGCAGCTTTTGCGCTGCTGTTACCCTTTGCGATATTTGGTTTTTGGTGGACGGATGTACCTACTACGCTGCAAACGCACCCGGAGGGTTGGATATCATTGGCGTACATTGCGGGGCTTTCTTTGGCGGGGACGTTTTTTGCCTCGGTTTTGTTCTTTTGGCTGGTGCAATTGACGAATGCAGTTTTTGCTTCTACGGTGGCATACCTGATGCCGATTGTCGCGATTGGACTTGGTGCTTTGGATGGGGAAATGATTACAGCCTGGCACTTCGGGGGTATGGGACTTATATTGTTTGGCGTCTATTTGGCACGAGAATGAACGGGGTAACTTCAACCTCAAATTCAAATTCAAATAAATATCATTGATACCTTACTTTGCGGTGTTTTCTAACCCATGAATAACATTCCTTTCTCTTCTAAATTATTCTTTTTTTCTTCAAAAAAAATTCACATCTACTATTTTTTATATCCAATTTTCAAAAGGGTACACATAATTGAGCAAAAAGCCCCACTAAAATAGGGAGTATATTCACTATTCTTCCTCACGCGGAGAACGCAGAGTTCGCAGAGTATTGATTATCAGACCTCTGCGAACTCCGCGCCCGCTGCTTGATACCGCATATAAAACAGTTTCAAAATATTTTAGATTGTAAATTTCAGTTTTATATAAAATTGAGTTTTCCGTTAAGAATCCAATGTAAAAAGAGCTTCCCGAAGAAAATGACCAAATTTGTGTACCCTTTTGAAATCCAATTATACATCGTGAAAATTATTTTTTAAATAAAAACATATCATTCACGGGTGACTTCTTTTGAGTTTAAATGATATATAAATATTACCTCAAAAAAGTACTTGAAAGTTTCATACAGTTTTTTGTTATTAACTCATTGAAAGACACGCGTGAACCGCTCCAAAAATAAACTCGTGATGTGGTTTTTACCACTAGCGTGTCAATGTTCACGCTAATAAAGGGAAGCCCCCGTATGGCTGACGAGCGATGCGGGACTTTCCTATATTAAAAAAAATCATTAACTTTAACTCAAATCCGATACCACACGATTTGAGATTTTAAAACATTCCACTCATGAAGAAAAAAATCGCATCACAGCTTTTTATGATATTTTTATGTCTGTTGCCACTTATCGGTATAGCACAGCCGGGCGGACAGCCCGACTTGATTATTTCTAATCTTGCAGTCACCGGATTTGACCGACAAGGAGGCAGTAATATCTTCATCAGTTACAGCTACGAAATCACTAATTTGGGAGACGAAGGCATCCCCGGATTTGTCAACGGCGTAGGTGTAACCGTATCTATCTCGGACGACCAAATACAAAGCACCGATGATATTATTGTCAATAATCCAAATATTATCACTCAAAATATCCCTCCCGGAGAAACGGTTACACAAACGCATACGACTACCGCGTCTTTCTCTCCGCAAAAAAATCCCTACCTAACTATGAAAGTTGATGGTCAGAGCCTTGTAGATGAGTCAGATGAAAGCAATAATGCTGCATGGACGCATTTTATTGAGCCTCAACCTGTTCCCTTGAATGTGGAGACTATCAATAGCCAAATCATGATTCAATACAGCCAATTGACAGCAATACAAATTGCTGAAATTAATGCTATACTATTGAGTCTTGGCGGCGTGGTAGTAGATGAGTGTAATTGTAAACGATCTATCGCCGTATGGCAATTTGATAACCCCGGAGATGCTGAAAAAGCAATCGAAGACGTAGAAACATATGGCAGGACAGAGAATTTGGATGAAGAAGTTGAACCTGATGGTAATGAGCTTATCCTTCTCAAAGAACGGCGTCCACTTATAGGCTTTGAATTAAAGTCTTCGGGTTCGATACCGGAAGCTCGTAAAAATATAACGGTTTATTTGATTGATTCAGGATTAGATACCGAAAATCTGCCTTTAAGTGAGCGCAACCACTTGCTTCGACCTACTGCTCCTTTTCTTTGCGGTAATTTTAAAAGTTCCGGCTTTAATTACCAATTTCCGCCTAATGTTACACAAGATTTTGATGATGAAAATGGTCACGGCACCTTTGGCTATCGTGCAATTACTAAGGATGTGTCCAACAGAATCAAAGTCGTACCACTCAAAGTATTTGATAAAAATGGTGAAGGTACATTGTTCTCAATTATATGTGCGATATATCACGCTATCGACAATGGAGCAGATATTATCAATATCAGTGCAGGATATGAAGGTGAAGAAAATAAAATATTAAAGGATGCTATAAAAGAAGCCGGAGAAGCCGGTATTTTTATTATTGCTGCAGCGGGAAATGATGAAGAAAATATAGATACAACCCCTTATTACCCTGCTTCATTTGCAAAAACCTATAAAAACGTCATTTCAGTGGCTTCTCAAAATTTAAAGAACGACAAACTTGGCACCTGTTCTAATTATGGTAAACAATCTGTCACCTTATCAGCACCCGGAGAAAAAATATGTGGATACAACCACAAAGGTCATAAAGTTATCTTGAGTGGCACATCAATGGCAGCTTTTTATGTAACGAGAGAACTCGCTATACAAATGGCAGCCCGTACACCGGGAAGTATTAGTGTAGAAAATGTCAGAAATACTTTCGTGAATCAACAAAAAAGTAACTGCTTGAAAGATAGTAGTAAATCAGGCAGGTGTCTTGAGGTAGATTCAGAACCCTGTAATGTTATTTTTGAATGGTTGATACGGCTTATTAATTAGTCTTGAGCAGAAACCACTATCAAATCATTCAACATAAATTAACCATAAAAACCCGACTTCTTTAAAAGAAGTCGGGTTTACCCAATATCTGCAAAATCACTATCTATGCGCCTGTTTATATTACTTCTTATATCCTCAATTTCTTTTCAATCATATGCTGAATCTATTGAGAATTATATCATACACAACAAACAAGAAAACACCTGCAAATGTAATATAAAAGGTACTGATTTCTCAGAAAATATTCTGACGGATGCTATTGAAAATCAAATTGAGGACTCCAATTTATTAAGCTGTACTTACCACTGCCTTGGAGTTTATCATTATAATGATAATGTATATGAAGCCATAGTTGCTTACAAAGCTGCCATAGAGATTCGCAAACAACATAATGATAATCTACTTACAGCTAAATCATATCGCAACTTAGGTTACGCTTACCTTAAAGTTAATTATCCAATCAAAGCCATCGAAGCTTTCCTGATAGCAATGGATTTAAATAAAGATTATCAAAAAAATAGGATAGTTAATACTTACCTCAGCATGAGTTATCGTGATATAGGAGAATATGAAAAAGCACTTGATTATGGTCATAAAGCACTTAATGTGAGTGATTCCAAAATTAGCAAAGGAAAAGCTAATAACAACCTGGCAATCATATACAAAGAAATGAATACTCCGGAGAGCCTTTTACTTGGCATCAGAAATGCACAAGAAGCTATCCAACTGCTCAATGAAACAAAAGCTCAAGTTGCTTTAGCAAAAGCATACAATAATTTGGCTAATATCCTAGAACTTCTCGAACAGTATGACGAAGCCATCAGTGCTTACCAAAAAGCCTTGCGTATTTATAAACAAGACAAACCACTCGATCACGCAAAAATCCTAAATAACATCGCCTTGGTTCTTAATAAACAAAACCAACATCATAAAGCGATTGAATTAATTTACAAATCATTACAAACCAAACAAAAACAATACAACAATGATACTTACCACCCCAACTACTCCCCAAACTACGAAAACCTCGGCGATAGCTACACAGGCTTAGGCAAATACAAAACCGCCATCCAAAACTACGACCAAGCCCTCGACAATCTCAAAGACAAGCCCAAATCCGACAACCCCTACATCTACAACAAACCCGACTACATTCGCGTACTTGACCTCAAAGCCCAAGCCGCCAAAATGAACGGGGACACAGAACTCGCCCATCAAATTTATCAACACATAGACGACTGGATAACAACATTTTACAAAGACCTCTCCACCAATACTTCCAAGCTCGTATGGATAGAACGCGCCCACAAAATCTACGGCAATGCCATCGAAGTTGCGCTGATGTATGACGATAAAGAACGCGCCTTCCAATATGCCGAAAAAGCCCATGCTGTACTGCTTTGGCAAAATCTTTCGCAGCAGGCGGCAGTGAGTTTGCTCACCAAAGAAGACCAAGAAAAACGCGAAGACCTCATCGCCCAACTCCGTCAGGCAGAACGCCAATATCAAAACGGCAACACCGACATCAGCACCTTACGCGCACTCGAAAAAGCCCAACAAGAATTTGAAGCCCAACTCGAACAAGACCCCGATTATGCCCGTAGTAAGTACCAAATCGAATCTACTACCGTCGCGCAGGTACAAAATATGATTGATGAAAACACCGCTTTCATCGAATATTATTGGACGGATGATGTATTGCGAATTTTTACAATTACAAAAGAAGGACTTACCGTACACACCGAAACTTCAACCGATTTAGATGAGCAAATTGCTGAATTGCGGGACATCATCTCATCTCCAAAATGCGATGCAAATTGTGCTAAAAACACCTATAATCCATTAGCATTTAATTTGTATAAAAAACTCATTCCCAATCAAATACAAGAAAACGCCGAAATTAATCGCTTAGTCATCGTAGCCGACAGAGCGATTGGTACATTGCCATTTTCTGCATTGGCAACACAAGTGAGTACCGCAAATTTTGATGTCGATTATCCATTTTTATTATATAAATATACCACCAATTACCTCTATTCGGCAGGTTCATTTTTACAATTTCAACAAAAAAACACGCATCATGCTACAGGTTTTGCGGGTTTTGCTCCGATGGAATATCATATCCCCGACAGAGATTTTCTTCCGCTATATAAAACTAAAAAAGAAGTAGAAGAAATCGCCCAACTGTACCCACGACGCCAGCAAGAAATCTATACAGAAACAGATGCCAACAAACAAAATTTCATCAAAGCCCTTCAAGAAAACCACCACACCATATTGCTCGCTACCCATGCTCAATACCACAATTCAAAGGGCGAAATTGCCTTTCGTGATGGAGTGATAGACCAAAATGAAATTGACCAACTTAGCCACATTCGCACCCAACGCCTTATACTAAGTGCCTGCCAAACCGCCAAAGGCAAACAAAATGACGGCGAGGGAGTGCTTAGTCTCGGTTGGAATTTTGCCTACAAAGGCGTTCCCAGTATCACGATGAACCAATGGTCGGTCAGCGAAAATGCCACGATGGAAATTATGATTGCCTATAATGAATTACTCCGTCAAGGCACACCCGCCGACCAAGCCCTGCAAGCCGCCCAAATCAACTACCTCAAAGAAACAGGCAAACATCAACCTTGCTATTGGGCTGCCATCGTACATGCCGGCAATCCCGACGATGTTTATACTACTATTTACACAGGTAATCTCGGTGAGATGTCATTGATACTTTTGCTGATTGGTGTGATTGTTTATGTCGTGAGGCTTCGCACTTTGCAGGAATAGGTCTGATGTTGATTGGCGTGTTTATCTGCCCCAAGTCATCATAACGCGAACCGGAGAGGCGGATGACTTCTTGATGTTGCTCTCCCGCACGGGCATTGCATCGTTCGGTAAGTGATTAGTTTATTAAATTCATAAAGTTTGCTGAGTACAATTTCGTTATGCGAAATTTCATTTATTACTCAATAAACTCTATGAACCTAATAAACTCAATAAACTACCTACTTATCCCCTATCGTATAGGTCAATCTAGCCAAGAATCGTCGTCCGATTGTAGGCATATTGGGCAAGTAACGATATTTGTAATTAAGTGCATTGGTTGCAGTAAGGTCAACGCTCAAACCAAAGTCAAACTTGTAACCTACCGAAGCATCTACCAAATAACGAGGGTCTGTTTTTCCTCTATTGGGGATATCCGTAGAGAATTGCCCTGCACTAGCAATATAAGGAGCGTCGTATTGGAAAGAGAGATTTCCTCTAAATCCGAGTTCGGGCGTATAATTGGCACCCAAACGGAATTTATTTAGAGGAATATTGAGGTAGCTATTGAGGGGACCGCTCTCTTCAAATCCAACGACTAATTGTTCAAACTCATTTTTATCTATCCATGAGTAATTTCCGAAAAAAGATAAATCTTCATTATAGAAATACTCCAAGCCGATATCAGCTCCATAAAATGTTCGCTCATCAAAGGTACGATAGCCCGCAGCGATATGCGTGATACCATTATCCGGTACTTGCTGTGTAGAGACAGTGGCATGGAAAGGCAGAGGACTAATGGCATCAGCAAAACCTCCGCCACCTGCGATATAAGCCCCTTGAATAGTAGGCAACAAAGCTGCTACAAGACCTGCAGCATCTTCAGCAGGAAAACCTGCGTCAATGAGTGCTTGCTCAAATCGCGGACCGACATCTGCAGCAATCGTAGCACCTAGATCATTTCCTATTCCATCAAGCCCCTGCAATGTATATACAGGCGAGATGGCAGTAAATTGTGAATTATTACGTTGTGTAACTCTGTAAATATCAAAGGTTACACCGAGTTTGTCAGCTATCAAGCCCTTGTACCCGATTTCGTAGGAATCTTCGGTACTAATCTTGGAAACCGGTGCATCCACTATATCCATTGCTCTTTGGTCAAATATATTGATACCCGGTCCGAATGAACCTGTAAGCCCCATCGTAGTGGGGTCGATACCCGCCAAAACACCCGCAAGTATATCGGCAGTACCCGCAGGTAAACCGGGCGTAGCAGCTACACCGTCGATGATTGCGGGATTAACTGCTCCGGCAACCGCTGCATATACCGCTCCAAGCGGCATTCCCGACCCTACAGGAACTTGCGGGATATTGGGGTCAAACCACGAAATCATAGGATTTTCGCCAAAGTTTTGTTCGGTCTTGTTGCCATAGAGCCATATATCGAAGCCGGGTATGATTTGAGAAAGTGGAAAGTCAATATTCAGTTGTAAGTTGGAAACCGTCGTGTTGGCACGATTGAAAGAAGCACGAACGGTGTGTTTCGGATCGATTTTATATACAAGCGCAGCACGGGGAGCGAATGCACCGTCGTCAATAAAATTAAATTGGTCGTAACGTGCCGCGAGTACGATATCCAGTTTGCTCACAGGAGAAAATTTACCTTGTACATAACCACCAATTACAGAATATGAGTCATCATCTTCGTTTCTGCCATATACTAAATTTTCGGTATCCTGCCCTGCAAAACGATAATCAACTCCTGCTGTCCAGTTAGAATTGAGGAAAGATTTTACATCAAAATTATACTGTAATTGTCCTTCGAGTTGGGTACGTGAGACAGGTGAGCGCAAACCCGTTCCGTATAAGAATGTAGGTTTGTCTTTTTTGCCACCATCATTTGATACTGCAAATACTTGTGCAAACAATCCACCGATTTGCGTACGTGCCTGCCCCCAGATTTCTTTGGCTTGGGCGAGTCCCTCACCCTGCTCATTGTAGAAAACAGAAGATGCTTCATTATAACCACCTGATACAGTGACACCTACATTGTCGGCAGGTCTCATTTCGAGTGTAGCATTGATGGCGGTATTAAACCAATCATTAGCCATCGGGTTGCCGTCGCCGTCGGGGTCAAGGTCATCAAAATCCAAGAGTAATTCAGGAGTACCGTTTACGTCCACATAACCTTCCGAGCTGATGGCAGGTTGCAAGATAGATGTTGCGAAGGATTGGATTCGTAAAGAATCTTCGATGGGGTCTAATGTAAATTCATTACCCCGACGATATTGAGCGTTGATTTTAAAACCAAATTTATCGCTGACTTTAGTAGCATGTCGTAAGCCGACACCAAAGGTATTTAATTCTCCTCCCATCAATTCCACCGTTGTACCCGGAAAGTCAATTGGATTTTTAGTGATAAAATGTACAACGCCCTGCGTCACACCCGGTCCGTAGAGTGCCGACCCCGGTCCGCGTACGACTTCGATACGTTGGAGGTCGATATTACTAAGTCCCGCACCGTCCGTCTGAAACGTACCGATACCCGGACCGACCAAGCTGCGGTAATCCATAATCGGAAATACAGAGGTACCAAACAAGCCGGCCCCACCACGCATCGAGATATTGATACGATTGGCAGATTGTTGCTGTATTTGTACCCCCGGCGTACTGATAAGATTCCGCGTTGGGTCAGTAGCATTGGCACTCGTTTCGAGCTTGCGTGCCGAGATGACGGAAACGGAAGCAGGAGCTTCTTGTACTTTCTCGCGCTTACGCGAAGCGGAAATAATCACGTTTTCACCTATCAGAACTCCGGCTTCTTTTAGTTCGATATTGACGCGAGCTTTGTTGGCATCAGTGATATCAATCGTTTGGTCTTCATAACCTATATAGGTGACGACTAATTTCCACGGAAGTGGTTCGTTGCTTGTTAGGCTATAATTACCGTTGGAATCGGTAGATGTGCCGGAAGTCGTACCGTCAATAACCACATTTGCACCCGGAAGGGGTCCGAATTGGTCTTTTATCGTTCCGTTGATTGTTGTTTGAGCGTACACGGCAACGCTCAACATCATTAAGGTCAAACTACATAGTAGTGTATAGATTCTTCTTTTCATAATGCCAAATAATTAGACAGGAAGTACAAGATAGAATGAGGGTTAGTTTTTAATTAATTGATAATAAGTACCAAGACAAAATTATCTTTAATTAATTTTGGTTTCTTTTTCTCGCTAATTTTGTTGAAAATACTTCCCGATAGCTATCGGGATAGCTGTGGCTATGTCTGCGTTTTTTGCCTCATTAGCGAAAAAAATAATTCCAAAATTTTAATTAAACCTAATTCTGTCTTGGTACTTAATTTTATTGCTTTCGATTTAACAATATGTTCGCCAAATGAAAAATTGATAATTGAGAGTTGATAATTATTTTATTTAAATATTCGTAAACATTTCATTTTCATTTTATTATAAATGATAATTTTAAATTAATTCTCAATTCTCAATTTGGCGAAGACATTGATTTAAATAAATTAATAATAACCTGTTGTGTTGTTAAAAGGAGAAATTAATTTTCTCCCCTTCATCCTGTATCTTTTTCCTTATTTTTAAATTTGAATAATAAGCCAAGTTAGAACTTTTTCATTAATTCTGTATTTATTTTAACAGTAAAATTTTGTTTCTTAATAATATAACTTTGTGATAGAAAGTTTCGACCTTAACAATTCCATAACGCTGAAAGGCTGCGAACTAAACATGACCGAGTTTGATTTTACGTTGCTTATGCGTATATTTGAATTGAAAAAGAAGATGTTTGAGAACAAATAATTCAAGTTGCGAGTTACGGGTTTCGAGTTACCAAACCAACGATAACTACGCATTTTTGACAACTCGAAACTCGCTACTCGGTAACTCGTAACTTGAATTAAATCATGCAAAAAGAAGAAGAACTTATTATGATTGGTAGGTCTGATGTAGTGGATTTGCCAAAATTGGAACTGTATAATATTGAAGCGAAAATTGATACGGGCGCGTTTACTTCTGCGATTCACTGCCATAATATTCGTGAAATAAAAACGGAGAAAGGAACGGCAATTGCCTTCAACTTGCTCGACCCTTCGCATCCCGAATACAATGAAAAAGAATTTATATTGAAAAAATACGATAAAAAAACGGTCAAAAGTTCTACCGGACACGCCGAAAACCGCTACGTGGTGAAAACAAAAATCAGGTTGTTTGACAAAAGCTACCCCATTGAATTGTCGCTGACAGACCGCAAGGATATGAAATTTCCGATTTTGATTGGTCGAAAATTGCTGGCGAATAAATTCGTCGTGGATGTCTCGAAGGTTAATGTTTCTGCTGGTCTCAAAACTGTTACGTAACACGGTGCTTCCAGCCCGTGTGGTATTAATTTAGGAACGTGCGCGAAATAATTGTACAATTTAGGCTGTTTCTTTTGCCCTTATTTTCCACTTTAATTCAGTCAAAGTATCAACAATTATCCTTTATTAAAGCAAAAACTAAGACCAAAATAATTCACCCTAAATTACACACTTATTTCGCGCACGTTCCTTAGCCAAATATACGCGAGGCGCGGACTGGAAGTACCGCGTTACGTTTCTCATGGAATATCTTGTCTTTATAGTATTTACGCTGCTTTTTTTGTGGCTTATTTTTCGTCATAAATCATTCAATATAAATGGTTTGTCACGTAAAATGATAGCTTTGGCGTTTGGTGTCAAGGTAGTGGCGGGTTTGGTGTATATGCTTGTACAGGCGCAATTTTACAAGGGCGGTGATGCGTATAAATATTTCAAAGGCGGCAGGGTAATTTACGAATCGCTGTGGGAAAATCCGATATATTTTCTGCGCCTCGTTTTCGGTAAAAATGGCGGTTTTGTGGATACGCCGATTTACAAATATGCCTATCATACCGAATGTTGGGATCACTTGGGTTCGTATGCTTTTTGTCGGTTCAATGCTTTGTTGCACTTGGTTTCAGGTGGGTATTACAGCGTGCATGTGTTGGTGATGGCGGGCTTGATGCTATTTGCCGGATTGAATTTTTATCGCTTGTTACAACCCTTGAAATTGATGTCGGATATGTGGCTGTATGCCTTGATTTTTTTTACGCCTTCATTGCTCTTTTGGACGGGCGGTATCTATAAAGAAGGCATGGTGTATTTGGGCTTGAGTTGTTGTTTGTTGGGTGTTTATCGCGTAGCGAAAAATAATTATTCGGGCAAATACTTTTTATTGATAATCATAGGATTAGCCTTAATTTTATTATTTAGAAATTATTTGATAATTCTCTTATTACCTGCGCTTTCTTTGCTTTTTTATACTTTAAAATTTTCCAAAAAATCGCTGCTAAAATACGCACTCGCCTATGCTTTCGGGCTAATTTTACTCATCACCCTCGCTCCGTTTTTACCTGTTAATTTTTATGAAATATTGGCGCATAAGCAGTGGGCATTTCTTGCCGAAAACGGTGGTTCTGATTTTGGTGCGACTCAACTCAAACCGACGCTTGCTTCTATAGCCGCAGCCATTCCGAGTGGTTTGGTGAATACGCTATTTCGACCTTTTCTATGGGATGCAAGCGGCGGATTGCAAGTCATTTCGGCGATGGGGATTTTGTTGGTTTGGATGTTTGCGATAGTGGCATTTATTTTCCGAAAAAAGACATACACTTGGCATCCTGTCACCTTGTTTTTGTTGTTTTACGCGCTGTCAAATTTGATGCTTATTGGCATTTTAGTTTCCAATTCGGGTACGGTGATGCGCTATCGGGTGATCGCGATTCATTTCTTGATATTGGTTATCGCACAGTTCGTGGCTCGTGATTCGTTGAATCGTTGAATCCTTATTCGCTGCTTTGCTTCCGTCAGTTCGTTTGTTGTACTTGCTATTTCATGTGCTTACTCTGTTTGCCACCGGGCAGCCTTTTTGCTGCGCTGTTTTTCTCTTTTCAAATTGTTTATCGACAGCGCTGGAAAATAGAAACTTGTTTTGCTTAGGGAAGAGGAAGAAAATAATCTACCCCAAATGAAGAAGTTATTTTTTTTATATGTTTGGCTAAATTTGACGCG
>ENA-ORXR01000871-ORXR01000871.1-marine-metagenome-genome-assembly--contig:-NODE-871-length-36377-cov-17.399890_pt1 | contig 36377 bp, 33 predicted proteins | sample MGYA00237866_ERZ511479 | MGnify/ENA metagenome assembly ERZ511479
TACAACTTGGATGGTGATATCAATGCAGCTGATAGAATTGTTTTTGATGGGAATAATGGCATATTTACTACTATTCCAATATCCAAAGATACTGGTGTTATTGCTGTGATTAACATCCTAAACTGTGGACAAACGCTTACTTCTTCGTCCTATGCTGCAACTATTGATGGTAATTCGTCAAGTCTACAAAATCGATATGACTTGCACTATACGTTACAGGACCCAGGAACCATTCAGAATCCGAATAACGTTATCTGGAATGATCCAAACTCATCACAATTGCCAACTGCCTTTCCATTTACCTTGAAGCCATTAAACGGGCTTCCTACTGACGGTAGTCAAATATGGCTTGGACTATTTTGTAGAGCGGATTCGATAACAGATCCTAATGTGCCTTGGAATTGGGTTGATGTCTGCGCGTTTACTGCAGCGACCATAGGAAATCCTGGCTCGGTTTCAGTAACTAGCTATACGCACACCAACAGTGGTACTCCTTCCGCACAAGAGTTGGCAACAGTAGGACATGACGTAGATTTGTTCTCTTTGCCTCCTGACTACTTGTTATCGACGCTTGTAGAGCCTCAAACCGTATTTGCTTCGAATGATATTATTGATGTTAATTCACTATCGCAATTCCTACCTGCTATTGCAACAGCAGCGGCTTCAGGAAGGGACATGATGGTTCGAATACAATCGCAATTGAACGGGGTGGGTAATTTGGAAATTCCTGCGAGTTCTACCCCCGTCAACGGCGCTCGTGTCACAATATCAGGTTTGTCTGATGCGAATGGGAGTGGGCCGACTACGTTCGGGGTAGGCACTCGTCTATTTATTAGAGCAGATAATATAAGCGTTTGTAATACGGAATTTAGTCAGCAGGATAGAGGTGATTGTATGCGGATATATGCTGCAGGTTGTTGGATATACAACAATCGGTTTGACCGATCAGGTGGTGTCCGTTTCGAAGCTCAGGGAAATTATGCCAATCCTACAAGTATCGGCCATAGAGTTTTTAATAACTATATAAATGGACGACATAGAGAAGCTATTGGGGTTAGTTTAGTTTCTGCCTTTCAATCAATGAATAACTCGGATTTTGTAGACTTTATGATAGTAGGTAACACCATTGAAGGATTCTCTCAATTAGACAAAAATGGTAATTATAACAATATATACAAAGCCATACCAATGGTGTCAAACGGCTTTAATTATCCGTACAACACGCAATTAGGCATTGATACATATCTTGAAATGGCATTTAATGATTTCATAGATTGCGCTAATGAAGTGATGTCGTCAAAGACAACGCGCCACGCTATTCATGACAATATATTCCGTTATCAATCGCATGAAGGTGGTTCATCAATACTATCACTTAGGTCTGGAAATGACAAAGTGGTATATAATAATCGCTTGTTTGGAAGCATGACTATCAATATCAACGGAGAGAACATATACGGATATTTCAACTCTATTGTTGGTAATGTTGGACAAGGGCTGACCATTCACGAAATGTATTATAAACAAGAGAGTGGTGTTGACTGGTTTGCAAACTTGGCAACAATCGACAATACTTGGCAGTACAATTTTTTCTTACCGTATCTTGGTTCATCACACTCACGATGGCTAAAATCAACAAATGGCTCTGGATCCCTAGAACCTTCTCCAATTCCCAACAACAATGATATACAGAATTTTCATGGTTCTGCAACACCTCTAAACTATTTTAAAAGTAGCAATGCGGGAATGACAGAAGCTATTTGGAATGCGAACAACCCGGGAAGTACCTATGCCGATCAGTATGTTGGTGTGCCGGATGGAAGTGGAAACTGGGTACTACCCAATTCTGTGAACTTACCAGACCAAGTTATTGTGCCTGGATTTTGGATGAACGGACAGGATGTTATTATCAATCGAAGGGAAAGCCATATAGATGTTAGCTCCAATTCTACGATTCAGCTAAATCAATAGGACTGGGTAATTGAATAGTTAGTTAGCGGGCTGAAAGTTGGCTAGAAATTTCTTGCTAATGTAAATTTGAATTGATTTTTTCATTGCCATTTGGGTTTACTGGTGGCAACGAATTTTAATATTGAAGATTAGTTTCAAGCCCTATTTTTAGCAAAATATATTGGCATGTGATTAAGAAGACATTACAGTCAAGGCTTACAATGCTGTTTTTATTTATTAGTAATAGTTCTGTGCGGATATGGAATAGAAATTCCATCTTTATCAAATCGCTTTTTTATAGTCTCTAATAATTCACATAACATGATAGTAGCTTCCTTTTGATTTTTTGCCCACACCCAAACTCTTAGATCAACCGAAGATTCACCCAGATTTGCAACTCTAACAACTACTTCAGGATCTCCATTTTCAAGCTCTAATGCTGTACGTCTATCTATTTGGAGTGGATGTTTAATGGCTTCTTCCTGGATTATTGCTCTTGCCTTGTCTATGCTACTCTCATAGCTTATTCCTACTTCTATTTTTTTACAAATAAAACCATCACCATAGTCTGAATTAATAATAACCTCATCACTAATGACAGAATTCGGAACAATAATTCTTCGATTCTCTAGGTTTCTTATTACAGTGTGTCTCAAAGTGATATCTTCTACAACTCCTTCGATTCCTCCTTTAGTCACAAGGTGTAGTCTATCCTTTATCCTAAAGGGTTTAAAAATAACAATGAATAATCCACTGATTACATTACTTAAGGCCTGTTGAGAGGCAAAACTTAATGCTAAAGCTAATACACCGGCACCGGCAAGCAGGGTACTGCCTATTGTACGTAGGGCTGGAACGGCATAGATAGCCATCATAAATCCAATTATGTACACAATAGCAACGGCTATATATCTAAGAAATGAATAGTTTGTTGCATCGATTCCTTCTTGACTATTTAACTCTTTTAACAACCTATCGAAACCTCGTCTCACTATGTAGGCCAGAATAAAAGTAAAAACTAAAGTAAATACGAAGGCTACAATATCTCCTAAGTTGTTTGTTATGATCTCTTTCATTATGCTTTATCTTTTGGCGTAAAACTAATCAATATTAAACTTAACTTATGACTTGTTTAACTTTTCTTTTCTGAAAAAGAATAAATATTAGCCTTCTCAAACTAAACAGAAAATAGATGGAGGCTTTCCCAAAGTTTAGGGTGGCAGACGGGTATCTAATTCATTGTTTAAAGCCAACAGCTCGTAGGTATAGCGTTAGGCCTTGGAAGTGTCCAGGAATAGTGAGTTTGGGCAGAAGAAAATTTTCAGCGTCTCGGAACTAACTGATTATACTAGTTAAAAAAAGAATTCCACAACCTCTCCGATAATCTACCAAATAGATTAAACTATAAGGCTAAATTAAGGAAAAATTGCGGAATGTAACCCCAAAAAAACAAATCTATTTTCTTCAAGAAACAGGTTGTTTGGTATCACTAATGAACTTAATAACTCATAAATTTAGAATTGTTTGTTCCTGTAACGGTCCTAATTCATAAATACTACCAAGCAAATCAGATTTAATCTCTTCGTATTGCGGAGATAGCTGCCCTGATGATTTTAAGATCTGTGCAGCGATCAAAAGAGGTTCTGGTTCAAATGTTTTACCAATAATTTGAGAACTCACAATCTGTTCTGCTTTCTTTTGAGCGCCACTTTTAGCATATGCATTTGCAAGAAGACTGTACGATTGTGCGGTGGGCCTCGATTCAATTTCTTCCATTGCTAATTCAATAGCCTGCTGAACAGCAGTAGGGTGTTCGGCTAACAATAAAGAATTGTACTTAGCATACATTTTGGATTGCCCTTCAATCATTTCCATTGCACAAAAGTAAGAGTCTATATGATCTTCTTTCGACTCTATTTTACCTTCAAACTCAGCTATGTCTGCACGCAACAATAGATAATCAGGCGAATTATGGTACTTATTGATAGCCTTTAAAATGGCTGTCGCAGCATCCGGATTTCTATCGTTAGAAAACGCAATCCATGCCAAACCTTTCTTAGCATAGGCATCTGAAGGATCAATTTCTAATGCCTTCAAATAGAATTCATACGATTTTGCAATTTCCCCCTGATGTCCATAGTAATCTGCTAAGTTAGTAATCGTCCATTGAATTAATTTCTGATTTTTACTTTTATAAGCTCCTTCTAAAGCAGTATTCATATGCATAATAGCCCCTTCTAAATCACCTGAATGATCGGCCCATTTGGACATTCGGATAACATAGTCAAAACTGTTACTAACAGCAATTTTATTTAAATATGCTTTAGCTTGATCATAATTCCCAATTTCCATATGGACATCAAAAAGCATTTTGTAAGTGCCTTCCAATTGATATGCTCTATCTTCTGCCAATTTCAATGTTTTTAATGCTTTTTGAAACTGATGTTCAGATATATAATTCCTACTCAAACTTCTGAGCATATTAGGATTCTCAAAACGAGAAAGTTCATTCGCTTTCTCCAAATAATCAGTTGCCTTAGATAGATGTTCTAAGGCGCCAGTTAACTTGAATAAATCGTTTTGAGCGCTAGCCATTTTTACCAAATATGGATATTGTTCTGGTGTTTTTTCCCATTTCGTATTCCAAAATTGAAATTCCTTATTTGCCAGAACTTGTTGATCCTTATTATCAATTAAAAGGTATTTCTCATAGTCAGAAGAATTGCAGATTTTTGTCTCATCTTCCTTGGGTCCAAAGTCGGACCAACTAAATAAAAAGGAGAAGAAACTCATAAAAAATACCATCAATAGAGTCTGCATAGATTTTAGCTTTGTGGAAACTCCTAAAAAGGAGCTGCCAAGTACGGAAATGAAGTTAAAAATGTCTTATCATTTGCATCAACATGATCATCAGATAAGTTAGGATTTTCCATGAAATTTTCCCCTCCAAATATTAGCAAAAGCTCTACGGTTATAACATCATCTGTCAGATTTCTTCCTGTCAGTACATTGGTTCCATCATAAAAAGTTGTTGGGCCAGAAAGATTTACAGTAAGTACATCAGTTGCAAGAACACTAGCAAAAGTAGCAGCGTCTAGTCCTAGTGCATTTTCGTCTCCAGGCTGTGAATATGCAGGGCTTAAAGTTGTCAATCCATCTTGGATAACAGAAGCATACTTTGCACCTTGGGCAGATGGTATTGTTGTGTTATACTCATCTTTCATATTTCCAGGTATAAAGACTGTGTTAATTGCCGGTCTACCCATTTGGTCTACTTGATTATATACACCAGCAAAAGTGACAGGAGTCGTCTCGTCTTTCTTACAAGACATAATCGTCAATGTAATAGTGGCAGTTAAAAGCAATAAATATTTTAAATTATTCATAATTATATTTTCTAAATTAAAAGAATGATAAATGGAAGCTTACAGACGTTTAGCTTCTACCCATGTGTTGATTGAAGCACCTGAGCCTAAAAGATTTTTAGGAACTTCTACTACAATAGACATCACGTTTGATCCTGCAAAAGTGTCTGCACCCGGATCGTTGAAACCAGTTGCTGTACCACCGATAATAGCGCCATACTGCGCAAAATCCATGAAAAACGGATCATCTCTTGGTCCTGCGAATACTTTGATCGAATTTTCTTCACCTATTTCTGCAGATTCACCGTATTTAGTAATGTCTACAGAAGTTTCTGTGGCATCAATCAAAACGACACTTGCTAAACCAGTAGTTCGAGGAGCTGCTGGTCCGAAAACATACATTTTACCATCTCGTGGGATTGCCTGAATGACCAAGTCTTCAACATTGTCGCCATCATTGTCAATGTTAAATTCGATCAATACATTTTCATCAAATGTGGCTGAACTTGTGGCGGTAGGGCTCAGTAGCCCTTGCACACTAGCTACAAAAACTAAGTTAGAAGATGAGCTTCCTTCGAAACAATAGAAGTCAGTAATGTCAGCGGAAGTTCCTTCTACAGCAGGAGCATCAATATGATCGGCAGCGACCAATATAATTGCTACTACAAATAGGGTAAACACCACCATTTTAATTTTTAAATTTTTCATCGTTTTTGTTTAATTAATAATATTTAAAAGTACTTACGATTATAACTGCTCAATTGGATTTTATTTTTATCATTATTTTTTGATAATGGTTGAATCTACTAATTGTGAACTATCAATATATATTGTCTTTTTTTTATTTGAACTGACAGTGTAGTTTTACCCACACACAAAGAGCAGCATTAACATTTACTAGCAATTATTTTTTGCTTATTAACATTTTATAGATCGTCTTCTTTCTTAAAATATTTACTTAGCTTAGACCTATCGAAATATAACTTATGACTTTAGAATTAGCTGTAAAACGGATAAAAGATAAGGATCAAAATGGGCTGATGTATCTCTACGATAACTATGCAAATGCCTTGATGGGGATTGTCGCTCGTATTGTAAATTGTGAACAATTGGGAGAGGAGGTGTTGCAAGAAACCTTTATGAAGGTGTGGACTAAAATTGATACGTACGATGCTTCTAAATCCACTTTCTTTACTTGGATGGCTCGGATTGCCAGAAATACTGCAATTGATTTCATTCGACTAAAAAAAAATACAAAACATAGGAATACGCTTTCCTTTGATCCTTCCATCCATGATACTAAGGTGATTGTTGATCATTCTAAGCTAGATATAGAAAATCTCACGAAAAATCTGGATGAAAAATACAAAATAGTTCTTGACTATGTTTATCTTATGGGTTATTCTCACACAGAAGCCGCGATTAAACTGGATTTGCCTATTGGCACAGTAAAATCAAGACTTCGAAAGGCTATTTTAATATTGAGAGAAAAATTGAAAAAGGAACGTCCAATTTTTTTTCAGTAATCATTATAGTACTGTTGTTTATTAATACATTATGGAATTAAAAGAAATCAAAAACTCAGGAAAACTTGAGCTTTATGTTTTAGGAGAATTAACTCCTGAAGAAAATGCTGAGATTGAGCAATCCATTTCTAATAATCCAGAATTGAAAAAAGAGGTGTTTGAAATAGAAAAAGCATTTGAAGCATATGCAATGCTAAATGCTAGAGATGTTGATCGAACAGGACGAGGCATGCTTGCCACTACAATTAGTTATGTAGAGCGATTAACAAACGGAGAGTTACCTGTCATAGCCCCTCCCCTAAGTGCTAAGTCTAAAATTATTGACTTTAAGAAATGGTTGGATCGAGATGATTTACAAGAACCAGAATCATATGACTCAATGAGTGGGCACATCATTTCTGCAACTCCAGAAAGAAAATCAATCATAATTTGGCTAAAGCAAGGTGCACCGCCTGAAGTTCATACCCATGAGATTGAAAAATTCCTAATTTTGGAAGGAACTTGTGATATCACTATTGGTGATAAAGTCTATTCTCTTAAATCGGGGGATTTTCTTGAAATTCCATTATTTGTAAGCCACCATATTGTAGTTACTTCCCCAAATAGATGCAAAATCATCCTAGAACGTTCTGCTGCATAGTTAGTTAAATGAAGCTTCTTCGTACTACAATTTTTAATTTATCTAAGGAGAAGCCCAATAAATATAAATAAATTGACAGAGTAAGTTGTCAGTTGTAACTGAAAATAGAAGAGATTTTTTTTGCTAATTTCCCTCTGATCTCAAAATTTGCTAAAAAACAGAATGATTTGGTGCAACTATACTGTTAGGATTTATATTCCAAATGACTCCTAAAATACATTGCGATTAGACAAGTATTTTTTTACGATTGGTAGCAATATGGGTAATGCCATTCTAAACCATTCCCCTTTTGTTTTTGAGCCTATCAAGTTAATCGGACTTTCCAAATTATTGCCTACAAAATCTTGAATTTTTTGAGTAGCAATATTTAGAATTTGAGCAGGTTTGAGTATTTTATTGTTAATTTGACTACTAGATATTTTTACGGACTCAACAAGTGCAGCTTTGCTAGCCCGAATCTCTAATTTCAGATTTTGTTTTTCCTTGTGAAGCTCTGCTAAAGTAGAAATTGATGTTTTCATTGCTGTTTTGTTTGCCCAGATGATTAGTCGAGAAAAGCGTTCAGGACCATTTTTAAGATTGGGTTTGTTATAAGATAATTCTTAAAAACGTAAGCGATAAGAATTATCAATATGGTGTGAATAGCCGCTGCTGCAAGGAAAGCAATCGTATACGATCCCCACAAATCGGCTAATAAAACTACCATTCCTAACGTTAACATCAATATAACAAAGCTAAGCAAAAGGGACATTACGAAGTAGACAACCAGATTGGAAATTACCTTTGCCATCTTTTCTGCTAGCTCCAATTTTAGGAGCTTGATATTTTTTTGTATGTATTGATTGCTATACTCAAAGGTTTCTCCCGCTAAGAACATGAGTTTTTCACTTGGATCCATTTATTTACATTTTTAACAAGTAAAAGATAGATTATTTCTCTAATCTACTTCCTTACGTAGTTTTATTTTCAATTTCCACTTTTTTCTGTTGCATTTTTGCTTTTGCTTTGTTAATTCCTTCTTCGAAAGCATCTTTAGAGTTTTCTACAAATTCATTGGCTTCACTTTTGACCGAACCGATATATTCCTCTGTATTTTCAATTGACTTAGCAATGATTTTTTGAGCAGACTCTTTTGCACCCTTAATTTTTTTTGGGATAATTTCTATCTTCTCTTCAGCAATATTAGTAGCCTTTTCACTTAACCTATTGGCTTTCATTTTTGCTTTCTTTCGAAGTCTTTTCCCTTCCTTAGTATTTAGATAGAGCGCTATACTAGCACCTGTTACTGTTCCGAGAGCAAATGACCAAAATATATTTTTATTTTCCATTTTTTATAAATTTTATAAAGTTAATTAATCTAATATCCTGTAAATGCATAATAGTTCCAAGGTTATATTGTACCCTATACTAAAGCAAAAGTAATTTATTCGATATATTTATACTTTACTTACCAATTGCTTTACCATAGACAATAAAAACAATATTATAAATATATAAAAGATAATCTTAGCGATTCCAGTTGCAGTTCCTGCAATTCCACCAAATCCCAAAGCGCCTGCAATTAAGGCAATTACTAAAAAAGTTAAAATCCATCTAAGCATAATTTGTCGTTTTTATGATTTATAAATAATTAATACCTGAAATATGTAAGCTAAACTAAAAATAAATTGATTTGTTCGATATATTTAAACATTTCTTAGTAAATATTTATTATTGCCATGGTAAATACTATAATTTAATAAAGGTAATCCCTGTAATATAATCCGAATCCTAAGCACTTAAAAGAAAAAGGTAAGTTAATTGGAAATGAAGTCAACAAGTGAGGACAGATAGAGACGTCCTACTTTAGATTAATTTACCGCGAAAAGGTATGGCTAATTATGTAGCAAGTCTGCTGAAAAATAGGAGAATAGTAGCGATAGAATTTGTTGTCTAACGAGAACTAAAAGATACTTTCCCTTTATCAATAACAATATCTTCAATCCAGTCTTCATCAGGAACTATTGGTTTTTCGAACACAACAGCGTTCCCAAGATAATCTAATCGTTTACCAGGGTAAATTGTTGCTTTCCACAAATGTTTGAATAAGGAGTCAAGATTAAGATTGGGATGAAGGTGAGGCTCTAAATGTTCCTTGTGAGCCGCTGGAAGTAAACTCCAATGAAGTCCAGGATTCATGTGGTGCATACCATGATAACCATTGTTACACGTCCAAAAATTCAACAATTTGCTTTTAAAATTTCTAGAATGATTATATGGGTGGGAGGTGTCACAACCATCATGTTGCCAAAAATTGGTACTAACGATACCCCAAACTGCATAGAAATGTGGGATAATTATTAGTAAAATAGCTTTTACTGGATCAATTATCAGTAGTATTATTTTTATACCAAAAACAACAATAAATTCTTTTAAATATTGAAAAAACCAATTGCGTTCTTCTTTGTACATTTTTTTTACGAAAGCAATTTCAGACTTGGTGATTGTGTTGGCTACCAAAAAGAAAAAGAATAAATGATTGAAAAAATTAAGCTTAAACCTAGCTTTACTAGGACGCATTACATCTTTCGGAGTACTTAGCGATCTGTGATGACTATGGTTGTGGCCAGGTTCAAAGGCACTTACAGGGTGTCCATAGGTTAAAGAAAGAATGATTTGAAAAATACTGTTTAATCTTTTTGATTTAAAAATTGGGGCGTGAATCGTATTGTGCACGATTACAGCAGAGAAAAAGGCAAAAACTGCATTAAGAGCCATTAGTATTCCAATTAGCCAATAGTTTACCTTGTCAAACATAAACCAACTGGTTATTGCAATAATAAAGTAGGTAGCAACGATTCCCAACGTTCTTCTGTCGGCTTTATACTTGAGCATAGCTTTTGTTTTGAAAAGTAGTGAATTTCTAGCTATTATCTTAATATGATAATTTTAATAATAATCCACCAAAATTAATACCTGTAAACCCAATAACAAAATTAATAGGAGTAGGAATTCAAAAATAAAATTATAAAGTCTGAAATCAGATCATCAATAGCTTAATCGTTGCCCTTTTACCAATTTAAGACCAACAACTAGTGCTAAGACGATAATACCTCCAATACTTGCAAATTTGATGATTTCATATGATCCATTTTCCACAATTATACCTACTAGTGCCCAGATAAACACAAGTGGCACAATAAGCCCCCTTTGATTGGCCATAATGGCGCCAAGTATAATCAGTACACCAATAACTATTGCCGTGAGAATGACTTGAGTTTCAATAGCAGGTGAGACACCTGCCTCAGTTAACATCAAGGCAGTTGATACAGCCGTAGCAGCACAAATCCATCCTAGGTACATTTGCGTGGGTAGGTAATACCAATGTGTATTTGGGGCAGTCTCCAGAGTAACTTGTTTGCGTAAGGCTGTAAATAAAACAATCAAAGCAATGAGATGCCAGATAATATTCAGAAATCCCAACCATTGAGTATCCATATAACTTATCGGCACAAAAGCAATAGAGGCCAAACCCGCGAAGATACCTGCTATAGTCGCCTTTCTAAGGTGGATACTCTCCACTCTTTCTGATTGCATCTGAAACCAGCTGTAAACTATCATTCCAAGGAAAATAGGTCCCCAAATCGAGAAAGCATATCCAGCTGGCTGTATCAAAACCCTTGCATCATCATCGAAGGGAGATGGAAAGAAATAATTAACACCAAAATTGACTAATGGAACTAGAAGAAATAGAATAAATTGGACTTTGCGTAGATTCATAGTTATAGTGGATTTTAACTGTTATGAAAATTATACCTTTGTGTCAGTAGGGCGATTAAAGTTATGAATAAGTTTTTATTATTATTTAATAAATTGTTATTACATTCGTTTTTGCTGTTTTTACTTAGATCAAGTCTTGCCGTTATGCTTATGATAATATATCCAATAAGTAAAAATCAATCTTTTAAGTTTAATCAACCAGGAATTGAATTTTTAAAAACTACAGAGGTATGTGGGAAAGGAATTTCTATGCTGGATTTATCAAAGTCTTCTATGATAGATTTGTAAATTTGGTTTCTCATTTTGAAACCAGTCAAATAACTAGTGTCTGACCGAAAAGTATGATTTTTCCTTAAAGTCAGGTTTTGCGCACGCATACACATATTAATTAACACTCATGTGATTTCGCGAAAAGCAATTTTATGCTAGTAAAATTGTTTTATCCCCTTAGATTTTATTTTTGAGACCTACCTTTCCCATTCGGATCATTGAATCCGTTGGTTGTTTGCTATCAATAGATCAGGCTGCTTTTAATAACTTCCTTTTTGATCTGTCATCAAAGTTGATGAGTTTTTTGTCAATTACAATTCTACCTAGTCGCTTAATATTGTATGCCAGTACAGCTAGTCCAACATACTTTTTGAATCCGGACAACCCTTTGTCTGGAACTTTATCAGCTCCGCTGTGTTCTAATTCGTTGATATTTGATTCAACTGCACTATGTTTATTAGCAAGTATGACAAGTTCTCTATTCTCTTTTTTGTTAGGTTTTCCCTTTGCTCCTTTACGAGGCATGAATACGAGTTTGAACACTTTTTCTAAGGCTTTCTTTGACAGAGCTGAATAAAATCCTCTATCAAAACTGATGCTATGAAAGCTATAGTTGTCCTTAAAGTTATTCTTTAGGCGTTGTGCTAATTGGATTGGTTGGGCACTGTCACTCTCAGCCATCATTACCTTGTAATCTATTATGAAATGGAATTGATCGGTGGTAACCAGGACGTTGTGCCCAATATCTATTTTATTATGATGCTTTCCTTTGTTGATCCATTCTACATGTGGTTCGAAGATTGAAAAAACCTTTTCACAATGAGGAATAGCTTCTCCCTTGATAATTCGCCTTTCCAAAAGATCTATGTGTTTGGACAACATCTGTTTATAATACTTTAATTGCTCACTCAGCACCCATATTTTCCATTCATTTGAGACTAGAATAAGTGTTAGTATTTCTGTCATTTTAGACTCTATCTTCTTACAAAATTTGAGGTAATCAGTCGTAGCATCCCTCAAGCGAGAATGATAGTTTGCCCCTTTTCTCTGATGGATATTGGAAGTCTTTCGATAAAGACGCTTCCCTTTTTTGCACAGATAATCGATTTTCCTACATCCGGATACAGATACAACACTATTTATCGAACGAGTAACGGCTAGACACTTGCGAAGACTATCCCAAAGCAAATTAATGTCTGTCGGAAAATGAATGTTGCTCTCTACTGGATAGCTATCTGTTTTCAACTTAAGGTCGATTTCTACCTGTTCCTCTTTTTTTTTTAATTTATGACCAGCTTTTACTACCTCTTTATTGATTCGTTCAAGGCAGTGTTCATCTAATAGTGCCACATTATCTTTTATCGTTTGCAAGGGATAGTATTTCCCCTTATCGTTAAATATCAATTTGGTTCGCACACCCATTATACCACGTAATGAACGATCATTATTAGCTTGATAACCAAGGGTGTCATAGTCTGTATTCAAGTTTAGGCGAACCGCACCTAGTACTAGTATTTCCCATAAACTCATGCCGAGACAACCCATCTTGTTCCTGCCTACCAGTATCTCTTCCTCCAATATCTTGAACACCGACTCATTTAAGTCCGGTGTAATGAAAATATACTGAAGTCCTGCTAATAACTTCGGTAATTGATGACGACTACGGCTGTCTAGTTTAATGTCTGGAATCAATTCTGCATCCAATTCCTGGGCTTGTTCGAATCTTTTTCTCATCGAATAAATATTAAACATGATGAATAAATTTGACCTCTAAACAACCCCATCCTCTTAGACAGTCATTTACAAATCAATTATTCACTAATATACGGATTATTCAACACTTTTCAAAACCCTATTAATACAATTATTGCCCGATAATAAACTGATAATCAATTTATTAAAAGGCATGAACAGAATTTTCGTTCAGACACTAACTAGCTGACCAAACCCATGCTTTTAGTGTAATCGAACTATCGCCAAGCGCAACCACCTGTACATCCACTTTCGGCACCCCTTTTGCTTATCTGTATCGGTACGCATATCCATGCATAGCGGATGAGACTCGCACGTTTTTTGCAACACTTCTATTGCCTTATTAATATCTGAGGAGTAGGAGATATCGACTTCTATCCATTCACAATTTTTGGTTTCTATCATGTAATAATTAGAGATATTTTCCTTATTGACTACAGCATTTGGAATCACAATCCGTACATTTTGAAAATCTTTAATTACAGTATGTCTCAAATTAATATCCTCCACTCTTCCCATAGTGGTTTGTCCGATTTTAATGATATCGCCAATTCTGAATGGTTTGAAAAATGCAATAAAAAGGCCACCAACGAGGTTAGAAATACCTTCCTGTGAAGCGACACCTGCAACCAAGGCAATAGCGCCAGCACTAGCACCCGCAGCGGCGGCTAAGTTACTGAGTGCAGGGATTGCCAAAGCGATAAAGATGATCCCAATCAAATATATGAAAGCCGTTACCAAATAATTGACATATTTATACAAAGTAATGTCGCCAGAGTCACGTCTGGATAAGCGCTCAATTTTAGAGTTGAAATAATTTTTGGAGAATGCTGATAACAGCACCATCGAGGAAAGAACAATTCCAAACCAGATAATCCTACCCAGATTATTTGTAATGATGGCATACGAAGATTCCTCAACAAAAAGATAGCTGACAAAACCAATTCCCATGGCGATAAAAAACAACCTAAATATAGTTTTGAGCGAATCAAAAACAGCGCTGAATCTTTCCGCCTTTCTCCATTTTCTCTGAATTAGAGAAAACCCCTTATTACTAATAAAAATCATCACTAGAGTGATCAATATCACAAATGCTGCCCATGCCAATTCTTTATGTTGAATGATAAGTTCTTTCATGATTTTTAGATATTATTTTAAGAAAACTGTGCTAATCTGGACTATATGAAAAGAGAAATGATAAGATTTAAGAACATACCTAAAATAACGATTATAGAGGCACATTTGATCAATAACTGCCTTTTTCTAATTGCCTTTGACATGTCAAAGATTTCATTTATCATCGCTTCGTAGATAGAATCCCCGGTTTTTATAAGTTCAATGAAACTTGATTGAAATTCTTTTCTTTGTAATAATGGCATAGAGCCTGGATATAGCAGTGACTCTTTGTGCTTGTATTTATGAGGTATTATTGAACCTAAGGCTAGAACCATGGAAAGAACAGAAGTGTAAATCGTGACATTGGCGATCAACTCAATTCCTCCTCTTTCAGCTTCTGGAATTAGATATATTGATCCTAACACTAATGAAATTAGGATAGAGTTTATGGTCAAAACAATGCTTGCCTTACGGTCAATGGTCTCAATTAAGGTATAATTATTTTTTGAGGTTGTTCTGAATAAGGTCTGTATTGCGCTCTTGTCTCTTTTTTCTCCACTTTCATTGTTTAATAATTTAAATTTTTGTGATGTTCCTCCTTATCGGTATCAATTTTATAAAATGTAGCTATTTCCCCTTGCAAAACCTTATGTGAAATGTGGTTTTGTGTCTTGAAATAGAAAAATAACTACATCAAAATGCTGATTTTTTTACGCTCCTTTCTAAAACAACAAGCCTACACTAAATTGTAGATTGTAATTTTTGGTTTTATTTGGCAAAAATGTTGGATTAGATACTTGTACATCCTCGTCCTCTACATTAGTAAGTCCTCTTGAAAATCGGGCATCTAATAGAAGTCTTTTAAGTTGAAACTGTAATCCTGTCTGAAAACCAAAGTCCCAGTTTTTAAATGCCTCTTTATTGTTATAATTAGCAATTACATTTTCGTTGGCATCTAGATATTCGTAATCTGCCCGTAACAAATAAGCTGTATATGGACCTGCGTAAATATTTAATGGTGTATCAAACAAATTGATCCCAATATTGGCTGGGAGTTCTAGATAATCTAAATTAGCGTTAACTTTTGCAGTATTATTTAGTAATGAATATTTTGCTCCTTTTCTTGACCAAAGTAGTTCTGTTTGATAAATCATAAACCCTTTTCTATTCTGATTAACAAACCCAGCACTGAATCCGGGTTTGATTTTATTCTCATCAATCTGATTTTTATCAACAGCCATGCTAGATAGGTGATAAGCACCTTTGAAACCAAAAGATGAGTTTTGTGCAGATACAGTTATTGCAAATACGAATGTGGTTATTGTAATTAAAATTAAATTTTTCATTGTGTTTAATTAATATTGATTGATTTAAAAATAGTTGTTTTACTTTATGATGGTCCTAGTTCGGTTTAGGAAATCATCCAAGCTTTTGCTTTCTCCATTTCTGTATTTGAAAAGGTGCTAATTTCTATTCCTGGCGTCAGAAAATCACCTACTTTTGAATAAGCTTCTATCCATTTTGCATCAGAAACAATGGCATATTTTGCGAGTCGACCAAAGATTTTGAAATTCACCTTCAGCCCTTCTATGTAAGTTTTGAAACTTTCCATCGAAGGAATATTATTAAATACTACCATCAAATTAATCTTCTCTTCATTGTTTAAATTACTGAACATGGCATTCAATGCGGACATCGCTGCATGATCGACAACTTTGTTATTGAGTGAAATCATGTAGGAGGTAGCGTTAAGTTTTTCAATATCTACTTCGGTTAGGTATTCTTCAGGTTTGTATTCCTTTACCTCTAGTTGAGTCAACCATTGGATAGCATCTTCTTTTTTGTCCATTGAAAATGTTTGTATTGGTAATCCAGGTGTTAGAAAGTTGGCAATAGGGATAAGCTTCTCTATCCAGTCTTTGTCCGCCAGCACCGCATATTTATGCATCACTTTAAAACCTTTTAGTTTCAACTTAAACAGTTCATTGATGGCTAGGATAATATCTAAGGAGGGAGCCGATTGTAGAATACATAGTAAATTTACCTGTTCTTCTCGCTCTTGGAACTCTTGAAATGCTGCAGTCATTTTTCCTAAATCTTCTTTGGAAATGTTTTTGTTAAGCGTAAATTCATAGGTGTTGTTTGCTATTTTATGTAATTTCATTTTATTATTATTTAATGTTAAAAAATTGGTTGTATTTTGTTTGTGTACTTTGGTTTAAGTAAACGATTTTCAAGCATTTGAAAGCGTGTCCTGTACTTTGGAAGTTCGATTAATTTTACTAGTAATCCACTCCTGAATATCATCGACTAAGCGATAAGCAACAGGGACAATAACCATTGTTAAAAGCATAGAACTGGTAAGTCCTCCAATGAGTACCCAAGCCAATCCGTTTTTCCATTCTGAGCCAGCACCAGTTGCTATAGCAATAGGAAACATGGCGATAACCATTGAAATAGTAGTCATCAAAATGGGTCTAAATCGTTGGATAGTGCCTTCTATAACTGCTTGCTTTCGATCCATGCCTTCCGCCTTTAATTGGTTAACAAAATCCACAATAAGAATAGCGTTTTTCACTACCAAACCGACGAGCATAATCAGTCCTAGCATTCCAAAAATGCTCATATTTTGCATCGCTAAGGCGAGTGCCAACAGTGCTCCAATCAATGCCACTGGGATAGAAAACATGACCACAAGTGGATAGACATAGCTATCATACAAAGCCACCATGATTAGATAAACCAGTAGGATCGAAGTAAGTAAAGCAAATCCTAAACTTCCAAAAGCTTCCGTTTGACTTTCCAGATCTCCACCTTGTGATACTGTAATTCCTTGAGGCATTGTCATCGCATCAATCTTGGTTTGTATTTCTGTACCGATGGCAGCGATGTCCCTACCGATCACTTGACTTTCTATCGTGAGGGAAGCGATTTTATCTTTACGCTCCAAGCGAGAAGGCCCACTACTTTGAATGATAGCAGCAAACTGATTTAGCTTGACCAGCTCTCCTTTATTGTTCAGAAAAGTTAGATTTCCGATATCTGCTTTGTTCTTTCTGTCAAAAGCGTCCAACTGAATACGGATATCATATTCAAAATCGCCCTCTTGAAATCGAGTATCTGTATTTCCTGTAAAGGCATTCTGCATCGTTATTCCTACCACATCTAAAGTCAAACCCAAATCAGCTAATTTGTCCCTGTTAATATCAACATTGATCTCAGGGTTTCCACCCTCTACCGTTGACTTCACTTCAGATGTTCCAGGTACAGATTTGATTTCAGTAATGAGTTTTTCGCTAAAGGAGATCAACTCATCAACATTTGTCCCTTGAACAACCAGTTGCACAGGAGCGGCAGTTCCACCACCAACCATACTAACTGCTGCAGCAGTAAATTTGACACCGGGGATATTTTCAGACAAATATGTCTTAACCATTCTGGCGTAATCGTCGGAAGACATGGATCGCTCTTCTGCGGAAACCAACTTGACGTTTATCTCTGTCATATAAGCAGTTGACGAGGTACTCATTGAGCCACTGCTTTGCCCTACTGTCGTAAATACATTCGTTACTTCAGATTTATTGAGTAAGTATTTCTCTACTTCTTGAGAAATGGTATTGTTTTGATCTAGTGGAGTCTCTTTAGGCATTTCCATTGTAATCTGAAACTCTCCGTTATCTCCATTTGCTGCAAATTCAGATCCGATATACCCGTTCGTCATTAGTGTGAAAGATGCAAACACCATGGCAAACATACCAATCAATGTGAGGACTTTAAATCTCAGTGTAAATCCTAGTAGCGAACGATAGAAATTTTCGATACCTTTGATGATCTTTTCAAATCCAATCAATGGCAAATGGAAGATGTTCTTACTATTGAGGTGCGTGAGTTTTGTAAATCGAGAAGCCAACCACGGTGTCAAGGTAAAAGACACCAAAAGACTAATCAAGGTAGCTGCAACCACTACCAAAGAAAACTGTCTTAATAAATCTGCTACGATACCTGATACCATACCGATCGGTAGAAATACGACAACAAGTACCATTGTAATCGAAAAAACTGACATACCGATTTGTTTCCAGGTTCCTTTAGCTGCATCCATGGCGGACTCACCTTTTTCCATTCGGGCGTGGATATTTTCTAACACCACGATACTATCATCCACCAGGATTCCAATGACTAATGATAGGGCAAGTAGGGTCATTAAGTTTAGCGTAAAACCTGCAAGACTCATTACAGCGAATGTTGATATGACAGATACGGGTATGGCAACCATTACAATGATCGCATTACGGAAATTGTGTAAGAAGAAAAGCATAATAAACGCCACCAGAATTACCGCAAGGATCAAATCATCAATCACGTGATTGGCTGCTTCTAAAGTAAATACAGAACTGTCATTAGCAATTTCGAATTTAAGATTGTCGGAAGCATAGCGTTCTTCCAACTCTGCTATTTTTAGTTGAACATTTTTACTGACTTCCACCGTGTTACCATCACTCTGCTTGCTAATTGTGATTCCTAGGGAAGGCTTACCATTGATCCTGCTTATGGTTTCTGTTTCTTTTTTCGTATCATATACTTCTGCTACGTCTTTGAGTAACACTTGTGATCCTTCTGGTGTAGTCATTAAGATGAGATTTCTCAATTGCTCTAGTCCTTGGATTTTACCAGACAATCGTACTAGAATATCCTGATCTTTATCTTTAATACTTCCTGTAGGAAAATTGAGATTGGACTGGCCGATAGCTTGTGAAATTTGAAGTATAGATAAGTTGTAATACTTCAATTTATTGCCATCTACATTGATATTGATTTCCCGATCTGCACCACCAATGATATTTACCTGTGCAACACCTTCAATACGAGCCAATTCAGGTTGCATTAAGTCATAGAAGATCTTAGTAAATTTTACGTCTTCCATCGTAGAGGTCGCTCCTAGCCGCATGATGGGCATTTCGTCAAAGGAGAATTTCCCAATGGTTGGTTCCGTTACATCTTCTGGTAGGTTTCCTATTATTCCATCGAGTTTTCTTTGAGCATCCTGGACTGCTTTGTCCACATCAGCGCCATATTTCAATTCTACAATAACGGTAGAGAAACTCTCCATCGAAATGGCCTGTGTGCCTTCAAGGTTTTCTAAAGAAGAAAGTATGTTCTCAATGGGTTTAGTTACGGAGCTTTCTACTTCTGAAGGTGGAGCACCAGGGTAGGCGGTAGATACGGTAATTACTGGGGAAGATATATCGGGTAGTAATTCATAGGTTAGGCTATTATATCCATACAATCCAAAGAATACTAAGACACTAAAGATTACTACAACCAATGAAGGTCTTTTTACTGCAAGTTCTGTGATAGTCATGATTATTGATTGTTGATAGTGATTGATAAATCGGTAGAAATGATCTTGATATCTCTGCCATTGTCCAAGTTGATTTGTCCGGTAGTAATGACCAAATCGCCTTCGTTTAGTCCATTTAGGACAATTACGTTTTCTTCAATTGTTTCTCCTACTTCGATATCCGTTAGTATTGCTTTGCCGTCTTTAGCGATAAACACCTTTGGGCTTTTCAAACTTCCTACGACTGATTTTCTAGGAATTGCCAGGGCTGTATTTTGAACATCCGCTGCTTTAGAAGGAATTTTTACATTACCGTACATTCCTGCTTTTAGTGGATGTTTTCTGCTATTTGATAACTCAATGGCAATTTCATATTTCCTTGCGACGTCAGCCTGTACAGCAATTTGATTAATTCTTCCTGAAAATTTCACGTCTGGATATACTTCAGTCGTTATGTTTACTTTTTGTCTATTCTTTACTTTTACGACATCCTTTTCATCCATTTTTACAATAAGGTTCAAATTATTGATGTCTACGATTGTTGCTATTTGAGTACCAGGATTGGCAAAGCTTCCTTCTTCTAGTATTAGTTCTTTTACCACACCACTCATTGGTGATTTTGCGGTGGAATACTTTAGTTGTTCCTGTATAGTTGTTAAGTTGGATGCTTGATTTTGCATACCCAGCTGCACTTCTTCATATTGCGTTTGGCTGATTGCTCCTACGTCGAGTAGATTTTTATAGCGCTCTACATCTTTCTGGGCTTTTTGCAGAGATGCTCTGGCAGTTACCAATTGCGCTTGGACAGCGGCATCATCAATGGTAGCGATAGTTTGACCTTTGGAGATGCGCTGTCCTTCTTTGATGTATATGCGATTGATTCTGCCTTGAGATTCAGCAAAAACGTTAAGCTCTTTGCGGGCTTCAAAGGTGCCAATCAGCTCTATTTCATTATTCAACTCTTGAAGAGAAACGGGTACTGTAGTTACTGGTATTTCTGCAATGACGGGTTCCGTTTGTGTCGCTTTTTGATCGATTACGGCTTTGTTTTCGTTTAATTTGTTGTAGCCCCAGAATAAGCCAACACCTACTATTATGATCGGAATTAATACTTTTATAAATTTCATTGTTTAATGTTTTAAAGTTTTTGAATTAGTGTTTGTTAAAGCAGATAGCTGAACTTTCAGTTATTTACTTCATTTGTTTTAGTCATTTGATTTTAATAGCTGAGCTAATTGACCACTCGCTTTTATATGATCAAGTTCAGCTAATTTGAAGTTGATTAGTGCTGTTAGATATTGAGATTGAGCTTCTTTTAGTCCCGTTTCTGCATTCAGTAATTCCGTCAATGGAGCGACACCTTCCTGATAGGAGAGTTTTGTGATCTCATAGACTGTAGTTGCCAATTCCATATTCTCGACCTGCATTGCTATCAGTTTTTCGTTCTGACGTATATGTGTAATCGCATTGTAGTAATCCAATTCTGTCGCATTTTTTAGTGTCTCTAAATCCAAAAGCTCTTGTTGATATTTGATTTGATTTTCTGCTACCTGGTGCTTTTTTTGGAAGCCGTCAAATAAAGGGATTGAAAGGTTTATCCCCCACAATCCAGAACCAAAACCGGAGTAATTGTCAGATTTTAAATTGAACTTATTGGCTTGCCCTGTATAATTATATTGCGCGAAAGCAGAAAGAGTTGGGTAGTAACCAGCCTTAACAACATCGTCATCCATTTTTGTTAATTTTAATTGATTTTGTAGTATCTGGAAGGTGATGTTTTCTTGTAAAAGCAGTTCTTCACTCAATGGATATCGTTTAGTATTATCCATCTTCTCGGTAAGTACAATTTGTGTTTCTTGTTCTAAGTCCAGATAGAATCTCAAATAGTTCAGTTGTTGTTCCAGTGCAATACTGAGGTTGGATTTTTCTGTAATAAGGTTCGTACGATTTACTTTAATTTGGTCTACATCCAGTTTTTTAATAATGCCGTTTTGGTATTGCGCATTGGAGGTTACTATTAGTTTGTTGATGCGTTCTATATTGGCATCTAACAATTTTTCCTGTTCAACAGTAGTCTGATATTGAATGTATAATTGTGCGACATTATACACCAGATCTTCCATCGTGGATAGCGTTTGAAGCGTAATAACCTCCTTTGTAGCATCCAGTTTTTTTAGATTGGTTTTAAACTCTCTGCTATAGATTAACTGACTTACCTCCACACCGGCATTGAGTCCATATCGAACACCAAATTGGACCGGAATCTGTCCAGTTTGTCCAAAGACTTCTCCAGGCAATAGTTGTTGGGCGATAGAGAAGTTGTCAGTAAATCCAGCACTTCCATTTACTTGTGGTAAGCCACTTGATTTGGCTCCTTTTATTTGTTGCTCTAATAAGTAAGAAGCCATCTTAACACGTCTTAAATCAGGGTTGTTTTGAACGGCTAATATTATGGTTTGTTCTACATTCAGGTACAAAGTATCTGATTGCTCTTGAGCAATAGCAAAGTTGCTGATTAATAGAAAAAACGATAGGGCAGTTAATAGTTGATTGAAGTTCATTTTGTGTTTATTGTTATGTTTAATCTGGTTAGTTCTGAAATAAAAGAACCATTTTTGATAAAAAAAATACTATTTCTTTTTCCATTCTTCTAGTGCTTTTTCTAAAGCACTTGTGATGTGTATTTGAAAAGCCAAGATATTTTTGATATCGGCATTAAAATCTTTGTATTCACTGTTTTTACGATAATCCAGAACCTCATCTAGCATCACATTAAAATTAAGCATATTTTTTGAGCTTTCCTTTAATAATTTCTCCCATTCCGAAGCATTGATATAGAAGTATCGTTTTCTATCTCCACTAAAAGTTTTATAAGCCACTGTTTTCTCTCTAAGAAAAAAGTTGAGTGCATTACTTACTGCACTTTTGCTGGCTCCAAGAAATTCACGAATCTCATCGAACGACTTGTGTGGTGGCTCTGCAATAAGTAAGAAAGCAAATATGCGAGCTTCCAAAGGAGTTCTCCCAAATCGCTCCAGCATTACGCCTAACTCTTCTACTTTTTGCTTTGCTTTTGTTATCTGTATCGTTGTCATGGTACAAATATAGGTAAGTTTTTTTAGTTCTGCAAGTTAAGAACTAAAAAAGATTGATTTATTTTTATTTTTTGAATGTCTAGTGCTTTTTTAAAGTTTTAAACGTCAGGTAATGATAGGGTTTACATCCAGACTAAGTATTGGAAATTAATTATTAAATAATTTGGAATTTAGTTGATGCGCGGAGGTTTTTATTAATAATTCTTAATTTTTTCTCATCAAGTGAAAGAAAATTTTAATATAAAACCTTGAAATTAAATGTCATAAATTCCCAAAAGTCAAACCAAACCCTCCGAAGAACCCTCCAAACAAATTTCTGTCTAACAATAAATTTTGGATATCTGGGAATATATCTTTATCGGCAATTCTAGTGCTGTGGAATTTATATCCCCCTAACACAGAAAACTTTATTGCTTTTCCTATTTTAAGTTGCAGATCAATTTGTGGAGAAAAATTGAAATTGTTACGACTTACATTTAATACCGAAATTGGATAAATATTCGGATTCATATTACCTGTAAGTGTATCGAGGTAGGCCTCAGTATAATTGATAGTTGAATATCCGAGCTTAAAACTGATTGTAGATTGAAGTATTTTTCCTGGAGCAACATTAAATCCGACCCTAGCTCCTACATCAAAAGCACTGATGGTAGTATTTACGGCATCAACATTAGTAGATAGTACCTCAGTATCTTGATTTGAGTTACTCGTTGCTGTTAATACGTCCCATCGAAAAGGTTTCGTAAAAGTTCCAACATATCCACCCAATACAATATTATTGTTGATGATTAATCCTCCTCCTCCAGTTGTATAATCTTTCACACCAACACCACTAACAATATTCAGGAATTCAAAGGAAGCATAACCTCTTATACCGTCGTTCTGACCCATTAATAGCATTGGCGCCAAGAAGATGAAAGCTAACGTTATATTGAGTTTAATGGAGTTAATCATAAGGATTTATTGGTTGATTTCATTTGTTAATAAATTTTTTCAGTGAAATAGCATTTCTTGCATCTTCTAAAGAAGCATCTTGGTTCCATCCTTTCCAGAAACTACTACCTGATGAATTGCCTTGTTTTATGATAGCATCTTTAAATTGTAGCATTATTAAGTTCATATCTAACAAGGCATATCCACTTCTTCTTTTTGCAAAATTTGCCTTGAAAGGAGATACTGCAAATTGTTGCATCCCTTTTTTCCACTCCACATACTTCAGATTAGCATCTACAACCATAGCTCCAGTTAAAGCATCATAGGTGTTGGGTACTACAAAATCATTCATTTCTAAAAGCCAATGTTCGCTATCTAACACCACTCCAAGTCCACGGATTCCGATTGAGGCAATCGGATATTCATTGTCCCTCTGACCGATTATTCTCACTTTTTGAGAATTATCAACAATTTCAATCTCATCATCCCATACATAATTTCTAGAGGTATAAGCATTGGTTAAAACTGCATTGTTATTATTAAAAGCAATTATCAATAAATGAATAGTTAACTCATAGGCCGTTTTGTTATTTAAAACTGGACATTCTATGCTTCGGCAATTGGTTACTAAATTAAAATGTGTTTTTACCTTGATTTCTTCACTTATGGTAGAATAAGAGACCTCATCAACTAAAAATCTAAACAATTGAACCTGATCTGCTTTTGCAATGGATCTAATTTCAAACCCATTTATCAATGCATGATAGGATTCCTTATCCTTCATCCAAGGATCCGCTGCAATATATTTTTCTTCAACTTTAGTTAACAATGAACCCTCCCTGCCATTTACGATAATTGTAATTGGAACCTCTTTAAGGAACGGCGCAAAAATAAAGTATCATTTATGACGGCATAATTTGAGATTACTCTTCGTTGGTCAAATCCTCATTTAGCCCTGCTAAAATCCGGTTTTCCCGCCTCCATTAATCTCAAATTCTACTCGTCATAAAATGTTACTTTATTATTTCACCGTTCCTAAAGTAGATATTCGTGGATGAAATATAGCTGTAATAATTTTTAAAGTAGGTACTGTCAGAGCCTAGTCCCGTTGCACTTGTATGCACTGCTTGCCTCCATCGGCCATAGTAACATAGCTACCTAGTCTATTAGCTCTATGATTATAGGTCCATTTATGTTGCATCCCTCTCCAAATAAGCACTTGATTATAATCCTCAAGTTGCTGAGCTTTAACCTCGACGTATTGGAAAGTAACTACAAAAGCAAATAACACCAGGAATAAGTGCCTTTTACGCTGCACAAATATATTTTTCATTCTAATCCTGTTTAATTACCGATAAAACTAACTTTTTTAGATAAGAACCATCCCTAAATTTCATGATTAATTTTTTTCGTTCGAACTTTATCACAGTTTGTTTGTATATAAGTTAAATCAATCACAGTAAAAAATTAAAAATAAATGAATGTAGCGGAATTAATGATTCAATGTTTGGAAAAAGAAGGCGTAGAATACGTGTTTGGAGTGCCTGGCGAGGAAAATGAAGACTTTCTTTTCGCCATAGAGAATAGTTCCATTCAATTTGTACCGGTAAGGCATGAGCAGGGAGGCGCTTTTATCGCTAATGTCTTTGGCAGATTGACAGGAAAGGCTGGCGTGTGCCTTTCCACCTTGGGTCCGGGCGCAACAAACTTAATGACTGGAGTAGCAGATGCAAATCTGGACAAAGCCCCCTTGGTCGCTATCACTGGACAAGGTAGCATTGACCGAATACACCATGAAAGCCATCAGATGATAGATATCGTCCAAATGATGGCGCCAATCACTAAATGGAATGGCAGAATAGTAAATGGGTCCGTAACTCATGAAATGGTTAGAAAGGCTTTTAAATTGGCGCAAGCCGAAAAACCTGGAGCCACTCATTTAGAAATTCCAGAAGACATTGCGCATGCTGAAGTAAAAGAAAATTTTACACCAATAGTACCGCATAATGTATATAGACCAGTACCTAGCAATGCGAGAATAGGCGATGCCATAAAAATTTTAGAAACGGCCAAGACACCCCTAATTCTAGCAGGAAATGGAGCTATTCGGACAAGAACCAGCAAAGCATTGACGCAATTATCTACACAATGTAATATACCAGTTGCCTGTACTTTCATGGCTAAAGGAGCGATATCGGATAAATTGCCCACTAGTTTGGGAGCCGTTGGATTGGGATTCAAAGATTATGTGTTAGAGGCATTTGAGCAAGCGGATGTAGTTCTTACTGTTGGGTATGATGTAGCCGAATATTCTCCGGAAAAATGGAATAGCGAAAACGATAAAACCATCCTCCATTTGGACTTCGATCCTGCTGAAGTGTACGAAAACTATAATGCATCCATAGAATTAATCGGCGATATTGCAAGTGGTGTAGAAGCGATTTATGATGGTTTAAAATCAAAAAAATATGCAGAATGGTACGAGGATACTAGAAATCAAATTGTAGATTCCATAAAGTCTTATCACGCTGATGATAATGATACCCGTTTCAATGCGCCTAATGTTATTGCGGCTATGCGGGAAATCCTTCCGGACAATGCTTTATTTATTAGCGATGTGGGAAGTCACAAAATGTGGATTGCCCGAAACTATCCTACCTATATTCCCAATGGTTGTATTATTAGTAATGGAATGGCAAGTATGGGAATTGCACTGCCTGGATTAATCGCAGGGTACATTGTAAATAAGAAAAGACCTGTGCTTGCAATGATGGGTGATGGCGGCGCATTAATGAATATACAAGAGTTGGAAACAGCTGTTCGACTAGGAGTAAAAGGTGTAATCATTATCCTGAATGATAATAATTATGGACTCATAGAATGGAAACAAGTTATGAATGAGGGCAAATCTTTTGGTACGAAAATCGGTAATCCTAACTTTGTAGATTTAGCCAAAAGTTTTGGTATTGAAGCCCACAAACCTACAACCATAGGCGATCTTAAAGCTATCGTGAAAGCATCTATCACCAATGATAAATTAATGTTGCTAGAGGTCCCCATAGAAACTGATGTTAACAATGAATTGATTGAAACTTTAAAAGACTATTTTAAAAAATAATTGAGTATGAAAACCATTACTACAACTAATCCTGCTACTAATGAAGTTCTCCAAGAATATACCTTGCATACTGCTGATGAGATTAGCAAAATACTGAACGAAACACACAAGGCTTTTCAGATCAATCGGAAAACGCCAATAGAAGACCGGGCAAAACTCATGAGAAAGGCTGCAGACCTTTTGGAAGAAAGAAAAGCAATGCTGGGAAATATCATGACCAACGAAATGGGAAAAACCCTTGCATCCGCCCAGTCTGAAGTAGAAAAATGTGCTTGGGTATGCCGATATTATGCCGATAATGCTGCAGCATTCTTAGCAGATGAAACAGTAGAATCCGATGCCACGAAGTCCTATATTTCTTATCGCCCGCTCGGTGTTGTTTTGGCAGTCATGCCATGGAATTATCCCTTATGGCAAGTATTCAGATTTGCAGCTCCTGCGCTTATGGCAGGCAACACCGCGTTACTTAAGCATGCCTCTAATGTACCTGAATCTGCCCTTCAAATAGAAAAAATATTCCACGATGCAGGGTTTCCCAAACACTCATTTTCAACACTGCTGATAAAAAGCGATGCTGTTGAGAGTATTCTGGAAAACACTATTGTCAAAGCTGCAACACTTACAGGTAGTGGCCTCGCAGGGCAAGCAGTAGCCAGTACCGCAGGAAAAAATATCAAGAAAACCGTTTTAGAGCTAGGAGGAAGTGACCCATATCTAATATTAGAAGATGCGGACCTTGACCATGCCGCAGAGCAATGTACTACCTCCCGCCTACTCAATGCCGGACAAAGTTGTATTGGTGCAAAACGGTTTATTGTCGTAGAAAAAATCTATGATCAATTCCTTGAAAAATTCAAAGATAAGATGTCATCTTCCATTATGGGTGACCCAAAGAAAGCGGTAGTATTAGGTCCAATGGCCCGATTCGATCTAAGGGATGAAGTCCATCAGCAAGTCCTGGATAGTTTGAATAAGGGGGCAAAACTTGAATTAGGCGGCAAAATACCTGACTCCAAAGGAGCCTACTATCCACCTACCATATTAACTGATGTTAGTCCTGGGATGCCTGCTTATGATGATGAGATTTTTGGACCAGTAGCTTCAGTAATAAAAGTCGCTGATGAAGCGGAGGCCATCCGAGTAGCAAATGATACTGCTTTTGGTCTGGGAAGTTGCGTCTTTACAGAAGATGTAGAACGCGGTGAAAAGATCGCGCGTGATTCATTGGAAGCTGGATGTTGTTTTGTCAATCAATTTGTCAAATCTGACCCTCGATTACCATTTGGAGGCATAAAAACCAGTGGTTATGGTAGAGAGCTAAGTTATTACGGTATTCGTGAATTTGTTAATATTAAAACGGTTTATGTTAAGTAATAGCCTGAGTTCGATTATTATTATTATTCCTATGAATTATACTACACAATAATAATCGAACTCAAGTTAATCGCCACATATGACAGCAGTAAGAAAAATTGGAATCATCGGAATTGGCCCCAGAGGTGGATATGCTTTAGAAAAGTTGATTCTTGAATTGGTGGAGCGTAATGGTCTTTCGAATATTCACCTATCCCTCTTCGAGTCCACAGGAAATTTTGGTAATGGACAAGTCTATGGTGTAAATCAGAATTCGTCTAATTGGATTAATATTACAGAGCGAATATTAGAATTGGCTCCTCGTAAAGCGATAGACACCAATACCTTGAAAATTGCCTCCTTTCCTTCCTATCAGGACTGGGTGGATAAGGACTTTGCTGCAGTCGCTAAGGATACCATAGATACTTATCCGCCACGGGCTCAGATAGGAAAATATTTATCGCAAAGATTTCAATCACTCGCTAAACCACTAATTCAATCAAATATAGTCGCCCTATACAAAGAGCAAGTGAACGAGCTCAAATTAGTAGGTCAGGACTACGTTCAAATAATCACCAATACAAACCGCTATGAGGAGTTAGATGAAATCTTACTGACTATCGGCCATCAAACAACAGAACTAGATCAACAGCTTTTGGATTGGAGTCTAATAGCTAAAAATAAGGAGACTATAAGTTTGTTCGAATCACCATATCCAGTCATTAACTATTTAGATCATGAGAACCTGAACAGTAAAAGTATTATAGGAATTCGTGGGTTCGGATTAGCGATGATAGATGTCGTTAGAGCAATCGCTGAAACATTTGGACGATGTACAATAGTCAATGAGAAAACACGCTTGACTACCTACCAACCAGAGGCGAAAAAGACACCTATACTCGTTCCGTTTTCGCTTGATGGATTGCCGCCTGCCCCCAAACCATTAAATGCGAAAATAGATAAGTGGTTCGAACCAACTGAAGCAGCTATTTTAAAATTTGAAGAGGAAATCGGGAATCGGCAAATTCAGCGAGAAGCAGCAAGTCCACATTTTCTAATTACCGCTTTTGCGCCTATTGCAGCCACTATTTATTCAGAATTACCCAATGCCATTAATCCTCAAAATCTATCAAAAATCGCCATTGAAGATTTAATTGTCCAATGGTTGGAAGACCAAAGTTTTGAGCATCCACTTGTTACTCCAAGGAAACAAGCTGCTAGAAAAAGTATGGAAGAATTTGTGGATATGGCTATAGGGAAAAACGCAATAAGTTTAGACTATTGCATCGGTCAGGTGTGGCGACATTGCCAGCCTTCCATCTATAAGCAATTGTCATTTAATGCCTGCTCGGATAAGGTTTTTGCAGAAATAATTGAGTTGGACGAATCGACAAAAAGATATTCTTACGGACCTCCTGTAGAAAGTATTCAGCAACTATTGGCTTTAGAAAAATCTGGCGTTTTGAACCTAGACTTGGTCAATGATCCGACCATTGAATTGACAGAAGAAGGATGGCAATTTAATCTTGGTGATACAGCAATAACCGCAACGATTATGATTGATTCGGTGTTGGATTCCCCAAAAATCAAATTGGTCAAGTCACCAATCGTTAAAAACATGCTATCTGATGATCTTATAAAGGTTGTACATGATAATTTGGGCGTTGAGACAGATGAAAACGGTTATTTGATTTCAAATAATAATAGAAAGTTACCTATAGCACTGCTTGGAAGATTGGCAAAAGGCACCATCATCGGAGTAGATGCCATTTTGGAATGTTTTGGCGACCGTCCTCAACTATGGTCAAAACAAGCAGCTGAAAATCATATCGATTGGCTGAAAAAGATTAAATGAACAACTGCTTGATTTATCCTTACAACCTGAGTTCGATTATTCTTGCTTGTATAAAGTTTGATTTACAACAATGAAGATGTAGATCAATTCGGTTACTGGATTTATTTATAGAATTCATTCAGCAATCGCGTTAATTTCATTCGATGTAACCCGTTACACGTTCATAAAATTGCCTTATTGCTGAACGTTTCTATAAATTATACTGCGCAATAATAATCGAACTCAGGTTTGCAGTATCACCTATATTTTTCGAGGTATTATTTAATTGCCTTTTTTATAATATCTAAGTCTCTTTTATTTTTTATTGTAGTGTTCGCATCCTCAATCAATACATCTAATTCTTGCTGAATAATCTTCTCACGATCGGCACTCAAGTTTGATTTTCCCAAAAGTGTCTGAAGCATACCGATCAATCGTAACACCATCTGAATATCATGTTTTAAATAGGTTCTTATGTTACTCATGACTTCATAAATCAGTGATTCAAAAGAAGAATGCCGAATGGATACCATTATGGTTGATTCGTTATCAGATAAGACCTCTTCATTTGGTAAATCAAGCCGTAACAAAAAGAGATGTTTTAAATAATCAATACCGATACCCGCCGTTCCAGAGTCATTGATGCCAGGACTCATCGCTCGCATTATTACTTCAGTAATTTGTTTAAAACCAGTATTAAAATCAGCGATTACTTCTTGCTTTATCTCAATTTGAATACAAGACAGAATAGCATCTTGTTGTTCTGCTTCCAACTTTTTTTCTGTTAGAATTGTTAGATTATTACCATTGTCAACAAAACGATCGTTGGTAACAGCTACTTGAATACTGGATTCGTTTTCTACAGCAAGTTTAAGTAAATCTTTTTCATTTATAGAATGAATGTATCCTTTGTTATCAATCTCAATCTTATACCAGTTTTGGGAAGAATCGGAACTTTTTGACCAGCTTTTCTTTTCTACCGCCTTTTTCAGTTGATTGCTTGTATCGGTATACACTCTTTTTAATATATGATCGATTTGTATTGCTTGGGAGATCGAATGCAAAAAATAAACAAACAAGATAAGGCAGCTTATACTTAAAATTAAAGTGATAAATATAGCAATACTTGGAGCTTTGTATGCTCTCGATTCGGGTTGTATATTTATCATTACTAATAAACCGAATACAATAGTTCCCATGAAAAACCCTAAGATTAATTGATGTAGTTTGTTTGAAATCAAACCTGGTAGTAAACGAGGAGAGAAGTTGTTAGATGCTTGGTTTAGTATAAGCATTACCATCGAAAAGGAGAATACAACCAATGAAAAAACACCAGCAATAATTGTACTTATAATAGCTCGCGCGGTATCTACATTCTTAATCAGGTAGGGGTCTAGATGCTCAGAATACTTAATTCCAAATGGCTTGCTTTCCAGATACACAAAGAAAATAGCGGCAAACAAGAAACAAAAAATCAAAATCCCAGGAATAAAAGCCATGCTTCCTTTGATTTTCTGAACAACCCTAATCGCTTTATTTTTTATTTTATGAATCATCTTAAATGTATATCTATAAATCCTAATTATCTCAATGTATTTGCTCAACAGGCTACAAAAGTATAAAGGTAAAATAACATTGTTGTAAATATAAATTCAATAAGAATTTAGGTGATTGTTCCTCTAAATTTATATAGAAGTACTCCTTTTCCTTCATATCCAAGTCATGTTTATGTTTATTGAGATCCTGACCAGTTTTTGTGGAAGTACTTTTTGCTATAGTACTGTAATTTACCTTTTTAAAAAATCCAATACTTACTTCTCCCTCGTAAATAATGCAGGAGGTTGTTTAAAACTTTCAAAAATACAATATTATGAAACTAGAAAGTATTATTGAATCAGGAAACTTAGAACTGTACGCAATCGGAGCGTTACCTACAATAGAAATGCAACAAGTTGAGGCCAAACTGCTAGCATTCCCCAGCCTAAGATTAGAACTATTAAGTATAGAACAAACGTTAGAGGAATATGCTCAATTACTAAAGGTAAAGGTAAATCCTTTTATTAAATCGTTTCTTTCCGCAAAAATAAACTATTGGGATAGACTTGAAAGTAAAGATGTAAAATGTTTAGCACCAGTACTATCTAAAAATTCAAAAATTGAGGACTTTAAATTATGGCTTGATGATGTAGATTTTAAAGAGCCAAGTATTTATAAACTTATGGCAGGCCATATTTTGGATGCTTCCGCCACAAGAACAATATTTATCGCATGGTTAAACGATGGTATACCTCCTGAAATACATACAGAGGTAAAAGAAAAGTTTTTAATTGTAGAGGGTACTTGTGATGTCACCATTGGTGAAAATAAATACGCCTTGGTACCGGGTGATTTTATAGAAATTCCACTTCACATTGAGCACTATATTCAGGTGACTTCTGATGTACGATGCAAAGTAATCCTAGAACTTACTGCGGCCTAGAGATTCATTTTTTTATCATTTTTATAATCTAATCTCTATTCTATCCACGTAAGTACTAATGAAATCTGTTAAATACTAATTCTAAATTTAATGTTATGAAAAAAATAATCAACTTAATTTTGAGCCTTTCAGTGCTCCTTTTCTTTTCTCATCAATCTTACGCACAATACGTGACCACGATTTTGGATACTGGTTTAGATGGGTCCCTAAGAAAGGAAATTCAGGATACACCTTCAGGAGGAACAGTAACATTTGCCCCTACTATTATCTCTTCCATTATGCTTAACAGTGAACTCACAATTAATAAAGATATAACTATTTCAGGACTACCGGTTGTCGGAGTAACTATAGATGCTAATACTACAGGTAGAATTTTTAATATTACTAACGGAACGGTTACCCTTGCAAACTTAACAATGATTAATGGTAGTGCAGATAATGGGGGCGCTATATTTATCTCTAATTCGGATGTGACTATCTCAAATAGTACTATTGAAGATTGCGATGCAACTGCTTCAAATGGTTCTGGAGGAGGTATTTTTCTGGATACAGGTGGAAGTCTCAACGTTTCCAATACAACGTTTGAAAACAATACTGCTCTTAGAGCTGGTGGAGCAATCGAAGACAATTCTGGAGCAGGTTTATCACTAGTATTGACAAATGTTACCTTAATAAATAATAATGCAGGAGTAAACGCTTCAAGTGCTGCTCCTGGCAACGGTGGAGGAGTGCATATCACAGGTGCTGGTAGTTCTACAATTACCGGAGGAACAGTAACGGGTAACATTGCATTATCTGAAGGTGGTGGACTATGGAACGGATCAGGAACCATGACCGTAGACTCAACAGTCATCAGTAATAATACGGCAAGCGGTGCAGGTGCTGACAACGGCGGTGGCGGTCTCTTCAATGCAGGCGGAACACTAATAGTTGACAACGCTACGCTTACAGCAAATGTGGCAGATGGAGCATCGGGTTCTGGTGGAGGAATCCTAAATGACCAAGGAACGCTTACGGTAACCGGCGCTACATTAACCTCGAATACAGCTGTTCGCGCTGGAGGAGGCATCGAGGACAATTCGATGGCAGGAATGATGCTTACACTAACGAACGTCACGCTAGAAAATAACACAGCAGGTTCTGCTCCTGGCAATGGAGGAGGATTACACATTACAGGACCAGGAAATTCAACAGTAACTGGTGGTATGGTAAGCGGAAATATAGCGGCTTCTGAAGGTGGCGGACTATGGAACGGATCAGGAACCATGACCGTAGACGCAACAGTCATCAGTAATAATACGGCAAGCGGTGCAGGTGCTGACAACGGTGGTGGCGGAATCTTCAACAATGGAGGAACGTTGATGGTTAATAACGCTACAATAAGTGAAAATGAAGCAGACGGAGCATCGGGTTCTGGTGGTGCTGTACTAAGTACTACTGGCACTGTAACAATAGAAAATACTATGCTTACCTTAAATTCTGCGAACAGGGCAGGAGGGGCAATAGAACTGATAAACGGAACGATTAACGTTTCGAATTCTACGCTTTCTGAAAATGATGTTAACGGTATGGCTGGAACACCTGCTCCAGGAAATGGAGGCGCTTTTCACGTAACTGGAATGTCAAGTCTGTCGACTTTTACATCCTGTACAATTAGTGAAAATGAAGCAGGAAGAGAAGGTGGCGGATTGTGGAATCAATCAGGCTCTACTATGAATGTTATTAACTGCAGTCTAGATGCCAATATTGCTGCCGGCGCAGGAATAGATGATGGCGGTGGTGCTGTATTTAATAATGGTGGAACGACAAACATTGAAGCTAGTGCTCTGACTAATAATATGGCTTCTGGTACCAATGGATCTGGTGGTGCAGTTCATGATGGTAGTGGCAGCTTGACAACAATACTAACAACGACCATATCTGGAAATACTGCAACTAATTCAGGCGGTGGAGTCTACAACAACGGGCAACCGCTTATGATAACCGCCTCCACTATCACAAACAATACTGCTTCAACCGGAGGAGGTGTAGACGGAATGGCGGCCATTTCCTTAAAAAATACTATAACTGCACTTAATTTAGGTAATACAGGAGTAAATCTATCAGGAATGGTCCAATCAAGAGGTTATAATTTGATCGACGTAGACGATTTGTCAGTGTTTACCTCGACAACTGGTGATATTATGGGGTCAAATCCGTTAATAGGGCCACTTCAAATTAATGCAGGAACAACAATGACCCATGAATTACTAGTCAACTCGCCAGCCTACAATGCAGGTGATTCCGCTGATCAATATGACGATCAGAATGGACAACCAGTATTCATGAATAGAAGAGATATTGGTGCCTTTGAATCTCAAAATGACTTAACTTCTATTGGTGAAATTCGTAATGAAGTTCAGCTTTTGTCAATCTATCCTAATCCTGCTAAGGAACAGGTTGTTATTGAAGTTCCTTCAGATTTAGGACCGGATAAAACGCTAAGTATCTTCGAAATGGGGTCAGGTAAATTAATCGCACAAATGGTTATGGATACTGATGAATATTTTTCTTTAGACATTGATCATTTAAATGCGGGTGTTTATACGCTTAGGCTATCAGGTTCAGAAGCAGAATTTGTAGCAAAATTAATTGTTTTGTAGTTAAGAGGAATTATTGAAGTAACTAAATGAAACCTTTTCAGTTATTTTGATAGAGTGGTGGCACTTTCCCAAGTGCCTACCACTTTTTTCAAATAGTGTTGTTGTTCATTTAAATATGAATATTATGTCGATAATTGAACAAAATCATTTCATGAATGAAGCCAGCCTTAAAGGAAGGTAGAAAAGCATTACCACATTGTACCCCTAATCTTCCTTAAGATGCGTTGTGATAAAAAACGGCAACATATTGTTGGAATTAATTCAAAAAGAATTAGATTCATTATTTACACAAATAAACATCTTATCAAATAAAAATAATAATTATGAAATTATTAAAATTAATTTGCATTATCTTAATTCTTTGCCTTAGTCATCTTTTTGCATTTGGTCAATCTAATACGTTTGCAGGACTAAAAGGAGGATGGTTAAGAAGCAGTCTTGTAGGTTCAGACTCGGAGAGTCAACAACAAAAAAATGGTTTCAATTTAGGATTTACATTTAATTTTTCTAGTGCTAATTATCTCATCGGGTTTCAGCCTGAAATTTTGTTTTCTAAGAAGGGAACTAGCCTTGAGTACTTAACTATTAGGGAAGAGTATTCATTGAGTTATTTAGAAGTTCCTTTACTTTTTAAATTGTCAGTTCCGAACGAAGTACTAAGGCCAAATGTATTTGCAGGTCCTTATGTCGCGCTTAAATTATATGAAAATTTTGAATATACGGAATTGATAACAGGAACTACTATTGAGGGCTCTAATCAATTAGAAGGAACAGATTATGGGGCAGTATTTGGAGCTGGTGTTGACTTTGATTTGGAAGTGCTCATGATTACGTTAGATGGCAGATATAACTTGGGCGTAAATGATCTTGAAAAAGTAGAAACTTCTGAAGATATTAAAAATGGGAGTTTATCCTTTAATATAGGAATGTTATATAGATTTTAGTAATACTGATAGTACTATCGTCAATATGTTTAAGGGACAAAGAACATAAAAAAGTTTAACATTAGTGTTCTTAAAGTTCAAACTAGTAAAAATGTTTATTTGATTGAACACCTTTAAGCGGATTCTTGCAGGAATTCGCTTAATTATCATTTTTGGGAATGATGGATTTAAGCAAAGAACATTGTAACTACTCAGCACTAATTCAACATATTTTTCAAGTTATCAACATGAAAGTCAGGCTTGAATCCTAAATATGCAAA
>ENA-ORXR01000872-ORXR01000872.1-marine-metagenome-genome-assembly--contig:-NODE-872-length-36351-cov-7.636213_pt1 | contig 36351 bp, 34 predicted proteins | sample MGYA00237866_ERZ511479 | MGnify/ENA metagenome assembly ERZ511479
CTATCAGCTCTCATCAAAACCCCTACTTCGCTACACATTACAAGCACCTCAAAAACTTCAGCCTCTCGTAGAAAGAACTCCCTAATACCGCTCGGGCTTACGCCCGCCCGGCATAAGTCTTTCTATCAGCTCTCATCAAAACCCCTACTTCGCTACACATTACAAGCACCTCAAAAACTTCAGCCTCTCGTAGAAAGAAAGACTAAAATGCGAAAAGGAGGGCAAGTTGGATCATCTCAAAGTAGTTTCGGTCTGGTCCGCTCTTGACATACACATAGGAAAAGCCTGTACTTGCGCGAAGCGCCACATTCTGGAAATCAAATAGAAAATCTAAATTTCTCTCGACCCCCAACTCCAGAAGCCATCCTTGGTCACCACTTGGTTCAATGGTATAAACATACTTGGCGCCAACCCAAGGCAAAAGAGGCTGATCTTTGAGCAAATAAAACTCTGGTCCTAATCTCAGGTGGATGCTTTTATCACCACCTAAAGCGAACTGAAGTCCCAAATGCAACTGAATACTCTCCTGGAAATAATAGCCCATATTTAAGTGATACGCGCGGTTTTGAAAACGTGTGTCAGGAGAGAAATAATACGGTTGAGAAAACCCTTGGCCAACTGATAACAGCCGTTCAATTGCATGGGCATGCCCCACACAAGCAAAATAAAGAAGTAAAATGAATGGAAACTTTTTCATCTTTGGGATAGTTCAATCTATATCATGAAAAAGTCTTTTGGCCTGCTAGTTGCCCTTGTTTTTTTGTCTCAACCGATCTTTGCGCACGACTCAAACTTCTCGGTGGGATATCGAGATGGTTTCTATTTTAAAACCGACGATGGTAATTTTTTACTTAAACTCGGAAGTCGCCTGAATACACTCTATTCTTTTGGGAAACTAGAAAATGAATCTAATATATCTAGCTTTGACCTCAAGCATGCAAAGGTTTATTTTGGGGGGCACGCGTTCAATGAAAGCGTTCAGTATTATGCGCAAGGCGCGCTGGCTGGGCATACCCGTACCAACAACTTTGGTCTGGAGCATGAAGATAACATATTTGCACTTGAGGACTATTACATCAGAGGCAACTATGGCGATGTGGCTTTGCAATTAGGGCAGTTTAAAGTGCCTTTTTCCAAACAGTATATGGTTTACTCTGGGAATTTACAGTTTGTCACGCGGTCCATTGCTTCAAACGCTTTTCAATTTGGTCGAGACCGGGGCATCAATTTAACAGGCAAAAAACCTTGGTTGTCTTACATGCTGGGCCTTTACAACGGGGGCTCAGTGATGCAACAACCCCGTGGGCTTGGCAGTCTCAACGATGCTATGAATACGTCCAATGACGCCCAAAGTACAGGGTTTACTTATCTAGCACGCCTTTCCTTGTTTCCCATACAACCTGTTGGCTATGGTGAAAGCGACGTTGCTTTTAGCGAGCAATCTAAATTTGAAATAGGTACAAGCCTGGCTATCGATCAAAGCAGAGACTATGACACAAAAGGTGACCTGCTTGCCGACGAATTTGATGTTAACACCTTTAGCGTATCGACAGACCTCGCCTATATGACCAAGGGCTTTTCATTCCAAGGCGAATTTTACTACCGCTATCATCGCTACCAAAACATCGCAACCTCTGGCGCTTGGGGCGCGTATGTACAAGCTGGGTACTTCCTCACGCCCAGAACATTTGAAATTGCCGCAAGGTATGCCCTTGTCGAACCTGATACAAATGTCTCTTCTGACTTTGACCAGGAAATATCTGCCACACTTAATTATTATCTTTCCAAGGATCACAAACGCAAGATGCAGCTTCAATACTCTCGCATACATCAAGCGGACCTTAACAAAACAGACCACTGGGTTCATTGGATGATGCAGCTCACGATATAAATGTTCCCAAGCTTAAAAAACAAAAACATTCTTATCACGGGTGGGGCTCAGGGTTTAGGCCTTGCCATGACTGAACGCTTCCTGGAGCTTGGAAGCCACGTCCATGTATTAGACATTCTTGAGCCTTCAGAGGACTTTCCCACATGCGCCAACTTTTACGCCTGCGACATCACCAAGAGCGATCAGATCCAAAAAGCCTGCGATCAGATCCAAAAAATTGATGTTTTGATCAACAATGCCGGAATCTTGCGCGATGCCAGCCTATTTAAAATGACAGCTCAGGACTTTGACAAAGTCATAGATGTGCATCTTAAAGGTACGTTTATGACCACCCAACGCTTTGCTCAAGTCATGAAAGCCCAAAAATCAGGTGCCATTATTAACATTTCATCTGTCGCTGCTTTTGGGAATTTTGGGCAGACCAACTACAGCGCGGCCAAGGCAGGCATCATCGGCATGACTAAAACCTGGGCCCTAGAGCTGTCCAAACACAACATTCGTGTCAACGCCATTGCCCCTGGGTTGATCAAGACAGCCATGACCAGGAGCATTCCAGAGGATGTCAAAACTGCCATGATTGATCGCATCCCGCTCAAACGGATGGGGGAACCTAAAGAGATTGCACATTTGGCAGCCTTTCTGGCTTCAGATGATGCGTCCTACATCCAAGGACAGGTTATCAATATCAATGGTGGCTTTTATATATGAATTTCAAATAGTTCTATACGCCTTGAGGAATCTTGGATATAAATAATTAAATTTAATCCTAAGGAGTGCACGTGCTGAATATGAAAACCAGTTCTCAAGAGAACTATCAGATCAAAGATATATCTTTGGCACCACAAGGTCGTCAGATGATTGATTGGGCCGAAAGCCGCATGCCGGTTCTGATGAGCCTTCGTGAAAAGTTTATCAATAGCAAACCCTTTAAAGGGGCAAAAATTGCTGGGTGCATTCACATTACCAAGGAAACTGGCGTATTGGTTGAAACCTTACAAGCTTGCGGTGCGCAAGTGTATTGGTCAGGATGTAACCCTCTCTCAACAAGCGATGCCGTAGCTGCCGCTTTGGCAAAAAATAATACCAACATTTACGCTTGGCATGGACAAGGCACAGAAGATTTTTATAAATGCATTGAACATACTGTAAAGCAATCACCCAACCTAACCTTGGATGATGGTGCTGATTTGATTTTCACAGTTCACAATAAATACCCAGAAGCAGCCAAGGGTATTATTGGAGGAACCGAGGAAACAACAACCGGCGTTCAACGCCTTCGCGCCATGGCCAATGATGGGAAACTGCTTTACCCGATCTATGCTGTCAATGATTCTGCCACCAAGTGGGACTTTGATAATGTCTACGGCACAGGTCAATCTTCTTTAGATGGCATATTGAGAGCTACTTCTATCCTCATTGCTGGCAAGTACTTTGTGGTTGCCGGCTACGGCCATTGCGGTCGTGGGGTTGCACTCCGAGCCAAGGGCTTAGGTGCCAAAACCATCATTACTGAGATTGACCCTGTGGCTGCGTTACGCGCAACACTTGAAGGCCATGAGGTCATGACCATGGATGAAGCTGCAAGTGTCGGTGACATTTTTATCACAGCTACCGGTATGAAGGATATTATTGTCAAACGTCATTTTGAACAGATGAAGCACGGTGCGGTCGTCTGTAATACTGGCCACTATGACTGTGAGCTCAACCTGGACGAGTTGGCCACCATAACTAAATCTAAGAAAACAATTCGTCCTGAAAACGAAGAGTACACGCTCAACAATGGCAAAAAAATATTCATCCTAGCACAGGGCCGCCTAGTAAACTTAGCTGCGGCTGAAGGGCACCCGAGTGAAGTTATGGACATGTCTTTTGCCAATCAGTTTTTAGCTTTAAAAGAAATGTTTGAGCATGGAGACACCTTGGAGAACAAAGTCTATACATTGCCTGTCGAGACTGATCATGAGATTGCAACGATCAAACTCAAAAGTATGGGACATGGCTTGGATGCTTTAACGCCTGATCAAATTGCTTATGCATCAGACTATTCAGCTGGAACGTGATCATGATCGGTAGCAAACAACTCAAATCTGGCATGGTCATTCAATACCAAGGGGATCTTTGGAAAGTCATCGAAGCTGTTCACTTTGCCCCCGGCAAGGGAGCTGCCTTTGTTCAAGCTAAACTTAGAAACTTGCAAAAAGGTAACCAAACCCAGCATAAGTTTCGCTCTGGTGAGAATATTGAACGGGTGGTCTTAGCTCAAAAGGATGTGGAATACCTTTATCAAGATGGATCGGATTATTTTTTTATGGACCAGGAAAGCTATGAACAGTTTTCTATCCCCGTAGAGATGTTAGATGGGAAAGAACAATTTCTAAGCCCCAATCTTATTTGCATTGCGCAAATGCATGGCGACAAACCCCTAGGCATAACCTTTCCCAAAACTGTTAAAGTTCAAATCAAGTCCTGCGAACCTTATATCAAAACTGCTACTGCCACCAACAGCTTTAAAAAAGCAGAGACCGAGTCAGGCGCCCACATTGAGGTCCCTGGGTTTGTTGAAGTAGGTGAATGGGTTGAGATTGATCCAGAAACAGGCAAATACACCGCTCGTGTTAAAGCATAGTCTGTGTTTTGCCCAGGCCAAGGGCTTCGCCCTTCAGACGCATATTGGCTGCACTAAAGGGGAGCGTGATGTCCTACAAACGCTAAGATGTTCTGTCCAAGTTTATTTTGATGCCCATATGGCTTTTTCATCAGGTGAGCTTAAAGACACGGTTGACTATGTCTCACTGGTTCAAATCTCACAGAACGTTGCTCAGTCTAAATCACGCAATCTGCTTGAAAGTCTCTGCTTTGATATTGCCCAAAATCTTTTTTTAGACCTTATGCCCATCCAGAAAGTATCTATTTACATCGAAAAATTTTCTACTGCAGATTTTCCCAATACGTTTGCTTTTGGCGCTGACTTTCAACGGCCATAAAGGCCTCCCCTTATAAAAATTTCCCAAAAAGGTGTCAAGTGCATGTTTTTACTTGGATTTCTTAGAACCTTTGCAAAAGCATGTAAAAACGTAATAGCAAGCCCGTAGGAGTCATCATCAGTGCTGTGCAGCAGGATAAATCGGACAAATTCATAAAACCCAACTGTACTTGCTGTATATTGGAGCTAGCTAACTACCTGGTTTTAAAATCTGGACATATTTACAGTTGGCGTTAGTTGAACTATCCTCGCAGTTGCTGCGGGGGTAATTCCGAAAAAAGGGGAAGCGTTTCCTCCTTTAACAAAAAATTCTTAAGATTCAAATCAGACTTAAAATCGTGTATAATAAGGGCATGAAGACGATAATGATATGCCTTAGCATCATGCTTTTTGGATCCCTTTCCTTTGCCGACGGTGATGTCTGTTGCGTGATGTCCAAGGTCTCTGGAAACAATGTAAATACCTTTGCAGATTTCAAATCAGAAAATGATTGTAAAAAAGGCCAGAGCACGACAACCAACACAGGTGCAAAGCAAATATGTTCCGTGCTCTCGGCTGATGACCCATCTTGCTCTGACCGTAGCATGGATGCCAAAAAGAAAAGATGCAGTCAATGTGGTTTCCAATGGGTCGACGATACGTGTGTCGTTGAAAACTTGTCTGAAAAGAGTGAGGAACTCGAAAAAGAAAAACAAGAGCTCGAAAAAGAAAAAAAGTCCTTAGAAGAAGAGAAAGAACAAGAAAAGGCAAGAAAAGACAAAGAAGAACTTAAAAAAGAAGAATCACCACAAGAGGCACCAGAGAAAAAAAATAATCTTTGAGCACACAAGCACGTCTATAAGCCGAGTTCTGTCCAGGTTGGAGCAAACCAACCATAGATGATCATTTATCTAGGCGAGGCATTACTGCCTAGCTCAAGCGGTCTACCCGAAAACTGGAGATGGACGGCTCATGTGTTTTCCTATTTGACCTTGCACCCTTTGGGGTTTACCTCAAGGGATTGTCACCAACCCAGGTGTGGGCTCTTACCCCACAGTTTCACCCTTACCTGCAAGCCCAAGGGCTTACATCGGCGGTTTGTTTTCTGTTGCACTATCCGTACGCTCTCACGTCCTGGCCGTTAGCCAGCAAAGTTGTCCATTGGTGCCCGGACTTTCCTCTCGTGAATCTGTCTGAAGACATACCACCAGCGATCATCCGACCTGCTTGTGACTCAAAGAACATTGCTCGAATAGCATAAGTTTTCATAAAAAAAACTAGAATTCGCCATTATCTACAGGCTCAAAAAAGATAAATTTCAGAGGTTATATCCAACACGCGTAAGCTATGGGCTTAGATTGTCCAACGCGAGGTTTGCCAGCTCATCGGCACGCGCATTGTCTTCTCTTGGAATATGGTTAATTTGGAATGACTCAAACTGATTGATGAGTTCAACGGCTTGTAGATACAGAGGCTTCATGCGGGCATTTTTGACTTTATAGATTTTTTTGATTTGACGCTCAATCAATTGTGAATCTGCAAAGACTTCCAGAGACGTAATACCTTCTGTAAGGGCAAGTTTTAGACCTGCAATCAGTGCGAGGTATTCAGCCTGATTATTGGTTGCAACGCCGATAGACTCAGATACAGTTCCAATCTCTTGCGTTCCTTTCAAGAGGCTTGCACCAATGGATGCCGCCCCAGGGTTGCCTCGAGACGCACCATCTACGTAAAGACGATGCATTCCCCTATTCTTCTTCTGGGCTTTCTTCATGCCAGAAAATCAAACGCTGGCAGTGTGGGCATTTTTCAATTTGACTTTGATTCTTCAACATCAGGTTGGCCATTTGCGGTGGAATGTTCATAAAACATCCTTGGCAGGCACCTTCTACCACTGCCACAAGAGCATCTTGATACTTTCGATCTCTAATCATACGATAGGCATTAAGCGTTTTTTGATCACACTTTGACTCAAGTGATTTTTTTGTTTTGGCTTTTTCTTTTAAAATTTTATCAAACTCACCTGTTTTAGTGTCGACCTCAGTTTTGACTTCAAGCAGACTGGCTTGGGCAATGTCTAGTTCTGCTTTGTAGCCATCTTTGATTTCGATTGATTTTTCAATGTCGTCATCTTTTTCTATAATCTTGGTTTCAATGTCGTCATTGCTTCGCGTGGTTGATTCAATTTCTTTTTTCATCGCCTGAACTTCGTACGGCTTGGTCAGCTCTCGCATTTTTTTTCGGCTTTTCTCTAAGCGTTGTTGTTCAAGATCAAGTGTATGTTTTAAATCTGCATTTTCAGCTTGCAGGGCTTTGAGACGAGTTTCGGCTTCATCAAACAGACGTTTTTTTTCGTCAAATTCTTTTTGCACACCCTCCAGGCGATCTGGAAAAACTTGCGCCTCCGACCGAATACTGTCAATTACCAATTCTGCCTCTTGCAAAGCCAAGATATTTTCAATGTGGTTCATCAATCAAACTCCAAAACATGAGCTAAGGTTTATATTTGCGTGCCTCAAATAATCTTTCGATCAAAAACGCGCCAAGCAACAACCCATTCGCCTAAGAACACCACATGCGTGGTGGGCCCACCAGGATTTGAACCTGGGACCTGCCGGTTATGAGCCGGACGCTCTAACCGCTGAGCTATGGGCCCATCAAATGGCAAAAAACTCTATAAAGTTGTCTTTTACCGCTTTAAACAAGTCGTGTCATATCACGCCTGTTTGGTTATTCAAGTTATGATTCGTTGTCAGCAAATGTTTTGAGCTTTTTAGCTCGACTAGGATGACGAAGTTTGCGCAAGGCCTTGGCTTCAATCTGACGAATACGTTCTCTGGTTACGTCAAAGTCTTGTCCTACTTCTTCCAAAGTATGATCAGACTTCTCCCCAATGCCAAACCGCATGCGAAGGACTTTTTCCTCTCGGGGTGTGAGTGTCGCCAAAACGCGACGTGTTTGCTCAGAAAGACTCATCCCCACAACAGCTTCACCTGGGTTGATTGCGTTTTTATCTTCAATAAAATCACCCAGGTTAGAGTCCTCTTCTTCCCCAATGGGGGTTTCAAGTGAAATAGGTTCTTTAGCAATACGTAAGACCTTACGAACCTTATCTAAGGGAAGTTCCATGCGCTCAGAAATTTCTTCTGGCAAAGGCTCACGACCTAACTCTTGAATCAAAGCTCTGGAGGTACGAACCAACTTGTTGATCGTTTCAATCATGTGAACAGGAATACGAATGGTGCGCGCCTGATCAGCAATCGCCCGTGTGATGGCCTGGCGTATCCACCAGGTGGCATACGTTGAAAATTTATAACCACGCCTATATTCAAACTTGTCTACAGCTTTCATCAAGCCAATATTGCCCTCTTGAATCAGATCCAAAAACTGCAGCCCACGATTGGTGTACTTTTTTGCTATGGAAACCACCAAACGCAGATTGGCTTCAATGAGTTTAGCCTTGGCTATCTCTGCTATCACTTCGCCATGTTCAAGTTTGCCATAAGTATCTTTGAGCTGCTTAATAGTCATCTCTGACTCTTCAGAGATTGTGGTGAGCATTTTTTCTGCCTGCCGCACTCTTTTCTCAATTTCATTGAGCTCTTCTAAAGATACATTTTTTAATTTCTTTTCAACTTTTTTGGATTCAGCACTGCCTTTTTTCGCTTCTTTGAAAAGCACTTTGAGTTCTTTTAAATCTTTGCCTGTAAAGTCTTCAGCTTGCTTAAGTAACTTTTCAGCGCGCTTTATTTTTAAAAGCATCGTCTTGAGCTTACTGACAATCCGGTTAATCCATTTACGATTTAAGTTGATTTCTTTAAGCGTCTCAAACATTTTAGCTTGATTCCTAGCCACTTTTTCACTGATGGCTTTTTTCTTCGTCATTGAAACTTTTCGGCGCTCCAACATAAGCTTCATGTTATCTCGAGTGGCACGTCTGATTTTGTTAATCAATTTGAGAATTTCCACCACGTAGGCTTCTTCATCAAAATCCTCATCCTCTTCTTCGATACCTCGAATAAGGTCCTTTACACGGATGGTGCCTTTTTTAAGCTTATCGCCAATCATCACCACTTCTTTGATGCCGATGGGAGCTTTGATTAAAACTTCTAAAACTTGATTTTCTCCGGCCTCAATTTTCTTGGCAATTTCCACTTCTCCTTCACGCGACAGGAGTGCAACGGAACCCATGCGCTTAAGGTACATGCGAACAGGATCATTGGAACGGGCTGCATCAGCGGGTCCCGAGCCAGTAGAAGACTTTTTATCCTTGTTTTTATCAGCTGTAGCTTTGCCTTGTTTCTCATTGTCGACCAAAGCAATGTCTAGCTCTCCAAACATGACCATGACGTCATCGATTTGTTCGCTTTTGACAACTTCATTGGGAAGGACCTTGTTGACCTCTTCGTAGGTCAGAAAACCTTTTTCTTTACCCGTATCGATCAGGCCCTGTAATATACCAATATCTTTATCATCATCCATAATAAGCATTTCTCCGTATGAAATTCACACCCGGCCACATCTCCTCAAGTCTAAAAATTTTGGACCTGGATCATCTTTTTTGACAGTGCATGAACTTGCGTCATATCGCCACTTGACTCAAAGCTTTGAATGCTTTGAACCAGACTGGCTGCATACCTTTTTTTTAACTTTGCTAAACAATCTTTCCATACCCTCAGACTCACATCCTCCTGGATGTACATATCTAAAGACACCAAAACTTTCGCCAAAATATCCTTATATGCTGGATTATCCCATTGATCAATCCAATTCATTGGGTTTTGGGCCATTTTTTCCCCTAAGATCGCCTTTTGAGCATAGTTTTGGAGAACTTGATCGTTCAAAAGTTCCAAAAAATCCTCTTGCTTAATTTGGTCTCGGATATTGATATGCTGTATATACAAGACCAAAGCCAGGACAGCCTCTTGAAGGATATTGCTTTTTGGCTTTAATGCGCGATCAGGTAAAAATGCAGGTTCAAATCGTGCCGTGCTCTTTTTTTGAAAAACCGAAGGGTCCAAACCCATTTTCTTGCTCAGTTCATCCTGCAGAGCCTTGCCAATGAGTTTTTGAGATATGTTTCGCACAAGCGTTACCATTTCTTCTAAAAATTGTGTTTTCTCAGACAAAATATCAACATTGAAATAGAACCGTTCAATAAGAAAGTCCAAGATTCCTACCCGAGGAAGGTCAGAAAATGCTGTTTTGCCATGCTGACGAATAAAGGCATCTGGATCCATTCCTTTTGGCATTTCTATGACATCTGCGTTCAAACCAACCGTTAAAACAGAAGTGCCTGCTTTCTTACATGCGCGAAGCCCAGCGGCATCGCCATCAAAAACAAGCGTGACCCGTGGCACATATCGCTTTAACTTTTTTGCATGCTCCAAAGTCATCGCAGTGCCCATCGTGGCCACCACATGTTCTATGCCACGTACAAAAAGACTGATTTGATCAAAATACCCTTCCACCACGAACACGTTTTTCTTAGCACGCATCGCTGCTTCGGCGCGATGCAGGCCAAAAAGCACTTTTGATTTGTCAAAGAGTGGCGTCTGTGGGGAGTTTAAATACTTAGGCTGTTCATCACCCATTGCGCGTGCGCCAAACCCAATCATATTGCCCTTGGCATCTTGAATAGGAATCATAATCCGATGTCGAAAAACATCATAATAGGCATCCCCCTCTTTTTTGGGAGCAATTAAACCAGTTTGGTGAGCTTGCGCGAGCCAGACTTTTTTGGACCCGAGATCTTCAACAAGTCTTGTCCATCCATCGGGAGCAAAACCAATTTGAAATAAGCCAATTGTTTCCAGACTGATATCTCGTTGGTGTAAATACCGTTGGGCACCTTTACCTGTAACATCACCTAATAAGAACTTTTGAAACCTTTGCACCGCATGATTAAGGACTTGGACTTGAAGTTCTCTTTGAGGGTTCTCACGAACATGTTTTTTTAAAATGGGTTCAAGATCAAATCCAACATCTTTTGCAAGATATTCAATACTCTCAGGAAAACTAAGGTGATAATGCTTCATTAAAAAATGATAGACATTACCGCCTTCTCCGCACCCAAAGCAATAATACAATTGCTTTGACGGGTTGATATGAAAAGATGGTGTTTTTTCTTGATGAAAGGGACAGCACCCAACAAAACTTGATCCCGAACGCTTGAGTGGCACGACTTGTTCAACCAAGTTAACAATATCTGCACGCTCTCGGAGCTCTTCAACAACGTCTTGAGGAACAAATCCTTTCATGCAGCGCTAAAAAAATGTCGATAAAAAAGAATGCGCCTAAAGCACAATGACTGCCACAAAAAAACAGACGCTTTTGGTGATTTATCGCGTTCGGACAAATTGACGTTTGCGAGACATAGCAGCTTTGCGCTTTTTCTTCTCGCTGGGTTTTTCGTAATGTTCACGCTTGCGCATTTCGGTCAAAATGCCTGCGCGCTCACATACTTTTTTAAAACGACGAAGAGCACCTTCAAAAGACTCACCGTCTCTTACACGTACACCCGCCATAGATACTTGGGTACCCACTTGACTCATCTGATCACCTATTATCCTTCTTTTAGATTAAAAAATCGCTTGAACACCATTTACATACCACAAATCATGTTTTGGCTTCTATATATTGTGCCGCCAACCTAGGAAGATGGCACTTTGCCCAATCTACCTTAGCATATTTACGGCCTGCGCCACAATACCCTCAACTTGAGGCAAAACCAAATTGGCAGCAGGTCCAAGGGGGACATACGTATCATGAGCTTGGATGGTTTGGAACGTTTTTTTTGAAAACCCTGGCACTTGGACGAGCTGCGACACAATGCGATCACTCACGCCCCCCCATGCCCGACACTCATCTACAACCAATATGCTATCATAATCTCGACCAATGACCTCTAGCTCACCTAAATCAAGCGGTTTGAGCTGCCTTAAATCTAGTACAGATGCTTCAATACCATGGGCTTGTTTTAGCTGCTGAGCTGCTTTAAGCGACATCCAAAAACCATTGGCATAGGATATAATCAAAATGTCCCTGGCGTTATCAAAATATTGAACTGGTCGAATGGGGACTTGGGCATCAATATCTTTTGGATAATCGCTCAACCAAAGGCCATCACCAGACTCATGCAGGTCTTTTTGCATGTACAACGCAATCGGCTCTAAATAGACTACAACCTCGTGATGAGCATACGCCTTGTGAAATGCATGGTGCAACATCTTAATCGCGTCATCACTTCTTGAAGGAGACAAGATTCTTATACCCGGCACATCCAGAAGCGCAGCAATAGAATGATCGTTGTGAAAATGCCCCCCAAAACCTTTTTGATACGCATAGGATGCAATCCGAAGCACCATGGGGTTTGCAAAAGCACCTTGAGAGAAAAAGCTCTGTGATGCAGCCTCTCCTCGAATTTGATCTTGAGCATTGTGATAGTACGCCAAGTATTGAATTTCAGGTACCGGAAGGCAACCCAGCTGTCCCAAACCAATCGCCAAACCTAAGATGGTGGTTTCATCAAGTAACGTGTTGAACACCCGATGCTTCCCAAAAGATTTTTGAAGATTGTGGGTCACATGGTAGACGCCGCCTTTTTGAGCAACGTCTTCGCCAAACAAGACAGACTCAGGGTACTTCAACATCAGGTCTTGAAGTGCCCAGTTCAAGAGCATGGCCATATGTCTTTTCTTTGGGCTTTTTTCAGGCAAAAACCCCACGTGTTTTGTGAAATGCTCAGAGCGTTCGGCCAGACTTAAGTTTTCTTTTGCAGGTCGATCTGTACAGCTCAGGGCCCTGATGACCTCACTGGCTGAGCTAATCTGAGGCTCGTTTGAAGCCTTCAAGGCTAAATCTTCTATTTCTTTTTTAGACTGCGCATACATCGCCAAAATATCTGATCGATCCAAAATGCCTGTTTTGATTAAATACTGCGCATTGGTTTTTAAGGGGTCCAAATTTTCTGTATGTTCAATATCTGCAATTGACCTGTAGGTGGTTTCAATATCACTCCCAGCATGACCAAATAAACGCACAACTTTGAGATGAAAAAACACAGGCTGTCGTCTTGTGCGACAAAAGGCAATGGCTTGCTTGGCTTTTTCAAGCACATTATCAATACATGAACCATCAGCTTCAAAGTATTTGATATGAGGGTGTGACTGCATTTGAGAAGCAACCCAACCTTCCGGTGTGCGGACAGAGATGCCGATGCCGTTGTCTTCACAAAGGAAAAAAATCGGCATGGGAAGTTTTTGGTGGCATGTCCAACTGGCTGAATTAAAAGCTGTCTGGGCTGTAGCATGATTGAAACTGGCATCTCCGAAGCTGGCAAAGACAATTGAATCACGCTCTATTGTAAGGTCTATATCAAGGCTGGAGGCGCGTGATATGCCAAATGCCATCCCAATAGCTTTGGGGAGGTGTGAGGCAATTGTACTGGTTTGAGGAGGCACCCATAGCGCTTTGTTGCCCCATACTTTATGTCGCCCACCACTGACAGGATCTTTGCTTGATGCGCAAAGAGAAAGCAGTGTATCATACCTGATATGCTGGTATCCATGAGCTCTAGCTCTGGCCATCATGAATGCCCCACTGCGATAGTGCAGCAAACAGGGGTCAGCTTTGCCCAACAACATGCCAAAGACAGCGTTGCTCTCATGGCCTGCGCTGGCAATGGTATAGTAGCCTTCTTGGTTTTTTTTAAGTATCCGCGCTTGGTAATCAAGGAGGCGGCTTTCAACCATAGACATATAGGTGTCACGAAGCAGTTGTGGATCTGTCTGGGGCAAGACAGCCGCATCACGCCTGATATTTAAACTATTAAAAAACTGCTCTTGAACCAGATGTACGCGATCCATACTCAAATATTAGTATAAATAACTTAAGATCGCATCTTTTTGATCAACTTCTTCCCAAGGAAAATGATCTTTGCCTCGACCAAAATGACCGTACGTAGCTGTCTTTTTAAAAATAGGCTTTCTTAAATGAAGTCTCTCAATAATATCTTTGGGCTTGAGTGGAAAAACGTCCCATACCATCTTTTCAATTTTAGCAGGGTCTGCCTGGCTGGTGCCAAAGGTATCAATAAATACAGACACCGGCTCCGCAACACCGATAGCGTACGCCAGTTGAATTTCACAAATTTCTGCAACCCCGCTGGCAACAATATTTTTGGCAATATATCGGGCAGCATAACATGCACTTCGGTCAACCTTAGTGGCATCTTTACCCGAAAAAGCACCGCCCCCATGCCGTCCCCAGCCACCATATGTGTCTACAATAATTTTCCGCCCCGTCAAGCCAGCATCTCCAAAGGGACCTCCTACAACAAAACTCCCTGTGGGGTTGATCAAAAACTTTGTACTTGGCCGAAGCCATTGGCCATCAAAGACTGGGTCAATCACATGCTGCTTAATGGCTTCGACAATGTCTTGATGCTTAATATTGGGCTTATGTTGGGCTGAGACCACTACGGTATCCACAGAGGCAGGTTTGTCATTTTCATAGACAAAGGTCACCTGTGCCTTGCCGTCAGGCCTGAAAAAATCAATTTTGTTTTCCTTGCGCACACCTGCCAACATGCGAGTGAGTTGATGCGCATAATAAATAGGATTGGGCATGAACTCGTCATTTTCGTTACATGCATAACCGAACATGAGCCCCTGATCACCTGCTCCAAGCTCTTTGTGAAGACCATCGCCCTCATTGACACCCTGGGCAATTTCAGGAGACTGCTGCCCAATAGAGATCAACACGGCGCACTCATTGGCATCGATACCAATGGATCGGCTTGTATAGCCAATCTCGCGAAGGGTTTGTCGCACAATTTGAGCATAGTCTACTTGGGCTGTTGTTGTGACCTCTCCTGCAACGTGCACAAAATCACTGGCTGTCATTGCCTCAATGGCTACGCGTGCATGATCGTCTTGCTCTAAAATGGCGTCTAGACAAGCATCAGAAACTTGATCACAAATCTTATCTGGGTGACCTTCAGTCACTGATTCAGACGTAAATAAAAAAGAGCGCGGCGCTGACATGCCGCGAGTCTATCAAAACTCAAAAAATCTGCACGCGAAATAAGCGCTTTTGCAGATGCTTCTTAAGACTTTCGGTCTTTACGTACGCGCTTGTCGCTATACCTTCTGATTGACCGTTCAACTTTTTGAAAGGCTTTATCAATAGAAGCATACAAATCACTGGTTGTGCCTTCCGCGCGGGTAGCAAAATTTTTGGCTCTAATGACCACTTCAGCTTTTTGCAGGTGCCTTTCGCTAGACAACGTAACCTGGCATTCCATAGCCGGAAGACCATACCGCTCTACTTTTTGTGTTTTCTGGTTGACCTTTTGCTTGGCTGCTTCAGAGGCGTCTATCTGTTTAAAGGTAATGCCTGTTTTCATATTTACTTCCTTTCAAAGTTGGGGTTAATGGAAAATATTTTTTCTCTTGGACGAAGGCAAGATGCCAAGCACAACTCTGTACTTTGCCACTGTTCTTCTAGCAATTTCAATATTGCTCTGCCTTAAAATCTCAACCAATTCCTGATCACTGAATGGCTTTTTTGGATCCTCGGCATTAATGATTTTTTTGATATGAGACTTCACCGCTTCTGAAGCCATATCTCCTCCATAGGTACTTTTAATACCTGAGTTAAAAAAGTACTTGAGCTCAAAAATACCTTGGGGGGTATGAATGTATTTATTGGTCGTTACACGGCTGACGGTTGATTCATGCATCCCAATATCATTGGCAACATCTTTAAGAACCATAGGTTTAAGAGCAGTAACGCCTTTATCCAAAAAATCTCTTTGAATACGAACAATCGATTCCGTCACACGGTAAATGGTTCTTTGGCGTTGATGAATCGATCGAATCAACCAGAGCGCGCTTCGCATTTTCTCACTGACGTATTCTTTTTCTTTTTCTGAAGCATGTTTGTTTTTAAGAATTGACCGATAATACGAAGAAAGTCGAAGCCGCGGCAACCCATCATCGTTTTGCACAATCAAGGGCTCTCCATTGACCATATTGACATAAATATCGGGAACAATATATTGAGCACGTTCATCAAAGAACTGGCGGCCCGGCCTTGGGTCAAGCTTGCGAATAACGTCAACACAAGCGACTACTTGAGAGAGTTGAATATGCATCGCCTTGACAATTTTTTCATACTTCTTGCGTTCAACTTCATCTAGGTAATGCTCAATGATTTTAATAACCCACTGCTTCTGCTTGGATTCATCAAGTAGCGACGCTTGTATCAAAAGGCATTCTTTCAAATTTCTTGCAGCTACCCCAGGAGGATCAAAGGTTTGAATTTTTCCAAGCACGGTCTCTACCAAAGCCACCTGGACAGATAGCTGTTGGGCGACCTCTTGTACCGAAGCATCGAAGTACCCCTTATCATTGATGTTACCAATAATGGTTTTTGCGATATCAGCCTCATGCCTTGGAAACCTTGAGAGATATAATTGTGACATCAGGTGCTCAGATAGATCTTCAGTTTTGGAAACATTGGACCCTGGCGCTGGAAAGTCATCTTTGCCTCGTATACGCTGCGACCGCTCCTCTGGGTTTTTAGAGTGATTATTTAAGTAATTTTCCCAGTTGATATCCTCTGCACCCTGCTTTGAGTTTGGATTCACTTCAGCTTGATCACTCTCAGGCTCGGCGGTCTTATCTACGCTAACCTCATCCTCACCAACGCCGTCAGGTTGTAATTCAAACTCTTCGAGAATTGGGTTCTCCATGAGTTCATTTTGACAGTGCTGCGCCAGCTCAATCCGATTGAGTTGAAGCAGCTTGATGGCCTGCTGCAACTGAGGCGTCATCACCAGCTGCTGGGATAATTTTAAACTCTGTTTTAATTGAATGGCCATTTAATTTTTTCCTTAGGCACAGTTCCTGCACCTTTAACTAAGAATACCATTAATACTCATGCAAAGTAAATGCCCAAAAAATGAAAAAAAGAATATGTAGTGATATCAGCCAATTATTGTGAAAAAAATGGCACGCTTTTCGAAAGAACCAGAGCTAAAGGAACCTTAAAACACAGAGCAGCTTTCAATACGTCACCTAGAGGTCAGCCCAGCAGCGATAAACGCACTAAATAAGGGATGGGGGGCGGTGGGCTTGGATTGAAATTCGGGGTGGAATTGCACGCCTACAAACCATGGATGGTCAGGCACCTCAACCATTTCCACCAGCCCATTGTCTGGTCCAGAGCCTGATACCACCAAACCATGCGTCTGAAGGTCAGTCACAAATGCATTGTTAACTTCAAATCGATGTCTATGACGTTCTGAGACGTTCCGCGCGCCATAAATCTGCAAAGCCAGTGTATCTTTCTTGATTTCGCAGGGGTATGACCCAAGGCGCATGCTGCCCCCTTTTTGAGTCACCTTAACTTGATCTTCCATGATTGAAATCACTGGGAAGGCCGACTCAGGGTCAAACTCAATGGAATTAGCCCCTTTTAAGCCTGCTTTATGTCTGGCAAATTCAATAACCGCACATTGCATGCCTAAGCAAATACCTAAGAAGGGAATATTGTTTTGTCGCGCATATGCAATCGATGTAATTTTTCCTTCTATGCCCCGCTCCCCAAACCCGCCAGGAACTAAAATGGCATCAACGTCTTTAAAAAAATCTTCAGCCTTACCTTTTTCAACGTCTTGAGAGTCTACATATACAATCTCAACTTTAGCTTTATTGGCGATCCCTCCATGCACCAGGGCGGCATGCAGGCTTTTGTAGGCATCCACCAGGTTCACATACTTTCCAACTACGGCAATACGAACAGTATGAATGGGGTTTTTAATGGCATCCACAACTTTTTGCCAAGCTGTAACATCTGACTGACGGGTCCACATTTTTAACACATCAATAATTTTTTGATCAAGTCCTTCTCTTTGAAATACAATAGGAATTTCATAGGTGGTCTCTACATCGATGGCAGTCACCACACAGTCAGCAGACACATTACAGAACAAGCCTATTTTCTCTTTGATCTTAGTATCCAAGGTTTTTTCTGTCCGACACATTAAAATATCAGGTTGAATGCCAATAGACTGCAGCGTTTTGACTGAATGTTGCGTGGGTTTGGTTTTGACCTCTCCTGCTGCTTTCAGGTAGGGCACCAAAGTGAGGTGAATATAGAGCGTATTTTCTCGACCGTATTGACTTCTAAATTGACGGATGGCTTCCAAAAAAGGCAAACTTTCAATGTCCCCTGCAGTGCCACCTACTTCAACTAATGCCACATCAGCGCCTTTAACATTGTCTAAGATGAGCTCTTTGATACGATCCGTAATATGGGGAATAACTTGTACTGTGGCGCCAAGATAGTCGCCCTTTCTCTCCTTTGAAATAACCGAATCGTATACCTGGCCTGTTGTAAAATTACTTGTTCGGGTAATGTCCGCGTTGGTATAGCGCTCGTAATGACCTAAATCTAAATCTGTCTCTGCTCCATCTTTGGTCACAAATACTTCGCCGTGCTGCGTAGGACTCATGGTTCCTGGGTCCACATTAATATAAGGGTCCATTTTTTGAATGCTGACCTTCAAGCCTCGAGACTCAAGCAAGGTTGCAATACTAGAACTTGCAATGCCTTTACCCAGCGAAGAAACAACGCCACCGGTTACGAAGATAAACTTAGGCTGATTCATGAGAGTCATTCCATATAGACAAGAAAAAAACTATGCCTCTTAAAAGATTCAAGACAAAATATATAAAAAGCAGGAAAGCCCATAACCTAAAAAAGAACATTGCGATCATGGAAAAACACCCTAGCTCTTTTCATAAAGGAACTCAAACCTTTATTACGTAAAGCCAAAAGCCTTTGTAGGGCCGTGTGTTACATACAAAAGCTAGTGCATGTAATACGCAGATGTGGGCAACGTGCTTGAAAGCGCTTTGGTGAAGGCATCAGCATTAGACGGACGGCCTAAAAAATCTTCCAACATGTCAAATGGATCTTTGGAACCACCAGGGGCAAGCACCTTGTCTCGATACTTACGCCCCACTTTAGGGTTCATTACCCCATGTTTCTCAAATTCAGTAAACATATCCCGGGCATATACTTCAGACCATAAATACCCATAATAACCTGCGTCATAACCTACGAGATGACCAAACGTTGTTGCTTCGTGCGTTCCCTTAATAGGGTAGAAATTTAAAATTTCTTTTTCTCTTTTGTTCCACTGATCTACAATATTGATATCTTGTCCCGAACTTAAAGAATGAAAGTCCATATCGATATTGCCAAATAGAAGTTGTCTAGAATACCAAATCGCCTTATTCACATCTTTCTTTTGTAATAGTTTGGCAAGCATTTCTGATGGAAGAGGTTTGCCATTTTTATGGTGTTTCGAAAGCAGACCTAAAGACTGAGCATCCCAAACCCAGTGCTCTAACATTTGCGAAGGAGCTTCAACAAAGTCTCTGGGCACACGGGTACCACTATGAGAAGCATACTCTGTTGATGAGACCATATTATGAATAAGATGTCCAAATTCATGAAAATAGGTCTCCACTTGATCATGTGTTAGCAATGAAGGTTTTGAAGCAGAAGGAGGATTAAAGTTACATACCATCGCAGCTAGCGGCAATTGCTTGAACTTTAAACCTTTTTCAATGCCTGGTCGCAGAGACCATACGGCAGCGTGCCCATACTTTCCATCCCTGGGAAAAAGGTCAATAAAAAATCTTCCAACTTTTTTTGAAGACAGGCTATCAACAACTTCAAAATACTTAACATCTGAATGCCACTTTTCATTATCAGAAACACTCTGCTCTGTTATTTTTACTCCCATCAGTGTCTCATATATTGAAAACATCGCTTGCGTGACATGATCCAGAGGAAAGTATTGTTTTATGTCTTCTTCATTAACTTGAGCATACTTTTCAAAAGCCCTCTCTTGAAAATACCTAAAGTCTTCACGCTCTATATTAATTTTTTTAAAATCATTGCATTTGACCTCATCACACTTAAGTTGCTTTAAAATATCCACTTCCTTTAAATAGGCAGGTTTTAGTTTTTTAACTAAGTCATCAAGAAATGTTCTTACCTGTGGGGCTGACTTAGCCATTCGGTTATCCATGTTTAGCTTCATATCTGCATGACTTTCAAAGCCCATTAACTTTGCCACCTCTGCTCTTGTTTTTAGAATCTCCTTTAAAATACGAATATTTTCCTTTCCCCCTCGAGTGGTTCGAATTTCGACTGCTTTTTTTCGTGTCTTTGGATTTTTAGCATTTTTCATGACGGGAAAAATAACAGGGTACGTTGTATCTACGATATACTTTACGCCATCCTTTTTTAATGTCGATAGAACCGCGTCACTTAAACCCACAAGCTCAGATTTGGTTGCGGTGAAAGTCGCAACATTATCAGTAATGTTTTTTCTAAATTGAGTCTCAAGCTCAGAGAGATTTTTGTTTAGAGCAAGAACTCTCTCTCTGTCCTTTGGGTCTTTAATGAGAAATCCATTTGCATTAAATCCTTTAATATAGTCTTGCGTGAGTTTTTGCTTTATTGGCGATAATTTTTTATAAGCTGAGCTCTGCGTAAAACGATCAAACCTTGAAAAAAGTTTTTCATCACTAAATATATCAAGATAAAACTTATCTACCTTAACGGAACACGCCGACGTGATATCTCTTACGCCCTTGCTTGGAGAAACGTATGACAAAAAGGAAACCAGATTAGATTTTTTTTGAAAGTCATTAAGTATGTTTTCAACTGCCAACGCTGTATTTTTAAACCTGGGCTTCCATATTTTTTTGGCTATCTTATTTAACTTTCGATCCGTCTCATCAATATTCTTCTGGCAGAGTTTCTCTAGTTCTTGGGCCTTTAAGCTAAAAATTCCAAAGTCAGACTTCTGCGCAGAAAAAACATTTCCAGCCGACAACGCAACAATCATAGTTGATAAAATAATCTTATTCATGCCACCAACCTATCATCAGAACATATGACAGCCTAAAAAAAGCATAATTTTCCTAAGCGCTTTTCTTAGCAACCTTATACAAATACCAGCATACAAAAATAAAGGCTGCCAAGGAGAGGCCTTCGATGAGGTTTTGGGATAGGTCCTGCCCAATACCCATTGTGATTTTTAGTGAAAATAAAATCGCAATGAAGACGCCCATGAGGGCTTCACCTGCGATGTAACCAGAGCTAAGGAGCACGCCCTTGTCGCGGCTTTCATCAATTTTTTTGGATCTTGATTTTTCAACAAAGTAACGAATCAAACCACCCGCAAAAATAGGCACTGCCAGCGTGATTGGCAGGTAAATCCCAACAGCGGTTGGCATAAGGTATAACCTGAATGCACCTCTGGCTTTTAAATACCCTTCATCTATAACAATGATCAGTATCCCAAGCAGCCCTCCGTAAAAGACCATATTCAGAGGAAGCTCACCATCCCCAAAAAAACCTTCTACAATAGAAGCAAATAGGGTCGCTTGAGGCGCTTTTAACCCGTCGCCAATGCCATAAGCACCGTGCAGCAATGTCAAAACAGGGGGAATCACCAGCGCTGGAATCAGGACACCAATAACCTGGGCCCATTGTTGATTGGCAGGAGAAGTCCCCAGCAGATGACCTGTTTTTAAATCTTGAGAGCAATCGCCTGCCGTACAGATAGCGCAACACACCACCGCTGCAACACCGAGCGTGGCTAGAATTGCCGAGTCACCCTCCATACCTATGACCAAAAACAATGCAGCTGTCACCAATAGCGCAGAAATGGTCATGCCTGACGCAGGATTATTTGATGTGCCTACAAGACCCACAATATAACTGGAAACTGCAACCAGAATAAATGAGAGACCAATCATTAAAAGGGTTGAAACTAGTGTAAGGCCTAAAGAACCAATCATGCTTTGGTATAAGAAAAACACGGCCACAAAAGCTGCCCCCAGTAGGAAGAGCATGCTCATTGCGCTCATGTTTTTTTCAGTATGAGAGGCTGTCACTGATTTGTTTTTGTAAGTTGATTTTAATTCACTCAAACCAGAGGCAATGCCTTTGCGCACAGAAACAATAGACCACAAGCCTCCTACAATCATGGCACCTACACCCAAGTAACGAATTTGACTCAACCAAAGCTCCCACGCAAGCTCATGACCGCTGAGCTCTGAGAAAGCCTCTGGGGTTCCAAGCAATGGCATACCAACAACCCAACCAAGGACGCCGCCAATAAAGACCAAAGAAGCAATGTGCAAATTGACAATATAACCTACTCCGACCAGTGCGGGAGCAATGTCAGCGCCCACAAACACAACCGACTTGCCAGCCATCCATGCTTTTTCAAGACTGCCCGTAATGATTTTGAGCCCTGCTGCTAAAAACTTAAACACACCCCCAACAAGTAAGCCCCAACCAATGGTTTTGAGCCCTGAGAGATCGCCCTCTTCTTGCCCTGCTTCGATGACAGAAGCACATGCTACACCTTCTGGATAAATGAGGTCCTTATCTTCAACAATGAGCGCCTTCCGCAGCGGAATCATGAACAAAATACCCAAAATACCCCCCGAGGCTGCAATCAAGTAGGTCGGCCAAAATTGAAACTCCTGCCACGCACCCACCAAGACCAATGCGGGAATTGTAAATATTACGCCCGCCGCCAGAGACTCTCCAGCAGAAGCCATAGTTTGGATGATATTGGTTTCATGCGGACTTTTTTGACCGAGCAAACCCCGAAAAACACCCATCGCAATAACGGCTGCTGGAATCGACGCTGCCACGGTCATGCCGGCGTATAAACCCAAATAAACATTGGCCGCTGTTAAGGCGACGGCAATGGGAATCCCCAATAAAATAGCTCTAAACGACAGTTCCTTATTCATCATGCACCCTTATAAAATGTAAGTTATTTGTTAGCTTATGTTCGTAATATAGATGTGCCCCAGAGCACAAGGAAAAACTAAACTCTATAATCATTTTGATGTGCTGCAACGACAATCATCAAATAAAGCCCACCCGTAGCAAGGTTAAAATTGTTCTGTATAATGAAAAAGGGCCGAATTATCTGCTTCACGGTGGACTTGAAAATAAATACGCCCCAGCTCTCGATCATCTTGCGTCTCGAGTAAGACGCGCCACTTCCCTACTGAATAATGCTCTTTAAATGTGACAGCTCTGTATCCTTGCGCGCGCCCGCCATTAATTTTCACAGGTATGCGGTCTGATGTTTCCCATGCGTTTCCAGATTTCTTTTCCCATCGGACAAAAATCTTATGTTTCAGCTCAGTTGGCGCAAAAATACTGGCAAAGAAATAAATTTTATTTTCGCCACCAGGCATTGGATAAAAATCCTGAGCTCCCCGTTGCCAAAATAAAAAAGGGAACCTGTTGTAGGACAAATTATATACGCCCTCTTTTTTCTCAACATGATGATAAATCCCCATTTTTTTCACGGACAAGGGAACCGGGGGGATCAGTCGAAATCCATATAAAAACACAAAACAAATGGGTACCATCAAGCCCGAAAAGATTTTCTTACGTGCCAATGGTGTTTTCCTTTGTGCCACTGGTATGATCAGTTTCATGCTTAAAAAGTAGGCGAGCAAAGAAACCACCATAGATAACACAAACGCAAATAAGCCCACGCTGCCAATACAAATGGGAATAAAATAAAGCATGAAAGAGCACATACACAAACTCATCATTGCATAACGCATGGGAAACCGACCCTCATCCAAACCGGTTTGTTCATTGATAAACATCAATACAACCAAAACCAAAACAAATGAAATCAATGTAAATGACGATGCGCTTTTAAAGTAAAACAAGGTGTAAGCGCTTAAAAGGCCGCCCATAAAAAACTGTAAGAAATATTCATGGTAGGTTTTTAGAAAAGCCAAAACCCTTCGGTTTTTAATGTTTTTCACACGCTCTCTCAAAACAAAAACACCGACAATGAGGAGCAGAAAGACCCCTTGTTGGACCAGCGACCAGGTCTGATCTATCCGGTCCAACGTCGCCATATCAAATAAAAACCCGCCCAAGAGAAAGACGTACGAAAAATGTTTTTTTATAAATGGGTACTTCTCAAGCAAACTCTCAAGGCAAGCAAACTTCATCAACGCCCTTAGCGGATCAATACATCGGTGCCACCACGACCATCACGCAGAACTGCCACAATCATAGGGGCGATACTTGGATCTTCTCCGGTTTGAAAATCCGCTTTATCTTCACCCCCTGAACGAGATAGTGAAAGCGTCCCACCCAGGACAAACCATGTGGCCAAATAGCTTTCTTCAAGCCCAATATTATTGCCCGACTGACCAATTTCATCAAATGTCTCTGGTGGATTTGCAAGTGTGTAAGTTACGACTGATCCCTCAACGGGCACTTGCGTGGCTGACCCATCTACCAAAATGTCTTGAAGCGCAGGGTTCTGATTGGGTGTTGGACGCACCGAAACTCTAATACGTTTGAATGTTTGGATACTCTCTCCACCTGCAGTAAACGCCATAGATATCAAATAATCTACACCGTTATATTGCACGTCAGAAGGCAGAGCTGATGCCAAGTTGCTTGGGACAGTGACTTGGAATGAAGGCATTGCCCCTGTATAATTCTGTCCTGCAAGAGCTGTCGTACTGAACGGCGTGTATGTGATTTCTTGAGTTAAAGCATCCAAGCGATTACACAACGGAGCAGCACCCAAGGCAATACCTGGATCAAGACAGGCTAATATACTAACCTCCACCAATCGCCCCCCTGCATCTACATCCGAAATCCATGGCGTGATATTAACTGTGTTTACAGTATTGGCATCAACCTCTGGTGTATCTGCCACCAATGCCATCACACGAAACTCACCCAAATCAAAAAAATCAATTTCTACTTGGCCGCAACCTCCAAAAAGTATGGCCGTGGCACTTATAAATAAAAAACATCTCATCAAAACTCCCCTTTCACTCCGAAGCTTGGCAGAATAGGAATCCCGCCTTCAAATTCTCGACTGGAATAGTCAAAGTTGTAGTCATACTCAACACCATTGCTCCGACTGGTCACATTGAGTATATCCAAGTAGAGGGACATAATCCATCTATCAAATGTCCACTTCCGATCTATCCGAACATCCCACTGAAAAAAGTACGGCAGTCTTTCGCTGTTGACCGCGCCTTCGAAAGGAACATAAATATCATTATCCAGATCATAAGTAGCCCCAGTAATCGGTGTCAGAGGAGATCCTGTAATCCATCGCACACGAGAGGAGAATACCCACTTACCTAGCGTATAACTGCCTCTCAGATTGATGTTATGACGGTTTTCAAAATTAGTGGGGTAGAAACTAATCCCCGGTTCACGCCTTCGGCTCCATAACAATGTATAGGAGGTACCCACCGAGAGTTTATCTTTTTGAAACTGCAGAGACACTTGTGAGCCAAATGTTTGCCCTTGGCCATCATTGTTGTAACGCTCAAATTCAATTTGTCCATTGCGTACCACTGTATCCTCAGAGTCAACGACAACGTTATCCAAGTCTTTATAAAAAAAGGTCACATCACCCCATATATTGGTATTCTTGACAGTGCGTGTATCCAAGAGCCCAGATAGCGCGTAGTGAAATGCCCGCACATCACCCAAGTCAGGGTTCCCAAAAGTTTCTTCTACTTCTGGAGGTTGCGGAGTTTGGTAATAGATCCCTGTTGCTGCCCGCACGCTCCATATGTCTGTGAGCTTCCGTGTGACTTCCCATCTTGGAGAAATATGAAATTCATCAGTCAAACCTGAAAAATCTAAACGTACATTCGGTGAGAACAACCACTGGCCTGATTCATCATTATAATTAAACCGTGCATACACCCCTAAGTCCCAAAACTTAGAGACAACCCTTTTGTCAATAATATCTCTAAGAGCTTGGGGTACTGAATCATCTTCCGAGTTAGGAAAGGACCCAGAGGGAACACGAAGGTCTGCCTGAAAGTTTGTATATTTGCTATCCACGCCAACGATGGTTGTCCATCGATCATTGACCTGTCTAACCCATTCAGATCGAATCGTAGGGGCATAAAGCCTTGCATCAAAATAGAACTCATTGATTCTCTGATCAATGCGATCAATCCCTTGTGCGATAGAAATCTCAAATTGATTCTTATTGCCATCATCAAACTTTAATCGAGGGATCAACCGGAAGAAACCTGTGGAGAAAGCCAAGTCCCCACGAAAGGTTGGATCTTCGTTGTCTTTGATTCTTAGCTTAACTTTATCATTGGCCCCAAAACCCAAAAGGTCAAAACGCCATCGGTCATTGATCTCCCACGCGTAGCTCCCCTCTAAGTCATAGAACTGAGGGACTTGATTGAACGAAATATTATCATCCCCAGAGACAACCAAATTAAAGATAGGCCCGATATAACTCACGCGACCCCCGAACCAGAATGAATGCTTTTTGTCTTTATCCAGTGGGCCTTGAATAACAGCTGCAGAATTTAAAACATCTACATAAGCCATACCGTGCCAGCGATCCGTTTTAGGCATACGTGTGGTGAGATTGATATTCCCTGCTGTTGTTCGACCATACTCCGAACCAAAACCTGCCGTATACAACCCTACTGAGTCAATCACATCCGGAATAAAGATAGATGAAAAACCTAAGCTATGAAAAATCAGTGGAACTTCATGACCGTTGACATACAACCGTGTATCCTCGGGGTCTGCTCCCTGAAGTATCACACCACCCTGTTGAGAAAACGTGCCAAAGCCCGGTTGGTTTTCTAATGCAATGATCGGATCACCTCGAGAGCCAATTGACGTAATGAACTCTTCTTGGCTAACCTCACGCTGGGCTCCGTCGCGCACTTCGCGCTTGGCCACAACTTCTGTTCGGTACAGACTTTCACTTTGGACTTGCAGGTAAAGGGTCGCTGTTTCATTGCCATCAAGCGTTTCCTGAAAGTCTAGTCTCTTATACCCAGCCAGGTTGACTACCCAGTCATGCTTTTGGCAAGGCAGGTTTTTGAAAAGCGCCCTTGCTTTTGAATCAGTGACCTCGCTGACCCCATCTGGAAGCAAATACACATCCACATCCGTTAAAGGTATTTTGGTTCCTTTTTCTAAAAGCTTAATCTCCATAGAGCACGTATTTTGTACTGCTGTTTCTTGCGCATAGACGTGCGGCGCAGCGGTAACAGAAAAAAAACTAATTAAGAGTAAATGAAATAACATACCTTGGCAGTTCGACAGGTACCGGATTACCGTTAATTTGGGCGGGTTCAAATTCATATAAAAACATGGCCTCCTTGGCACTAGCTCCCATACCATAACCAGGATCATTGAGCACGTCTACGGCGCGAACTTTTCCCGTCTGATCAACCAAGACCTTAAGCACGACCTCACCCTCGATACCTTTTGACCTGGCTTCAGGCGGATATACCGGCTTTTTTTCTTTGATAGGAATAGGCATCTTTGACACCAAAAAAGCTGGTTTTGGCTTTGGCAAAGGTTCTCGGTTTTTATCTTCAGGCTCAAGTTTTTGGGTATCAACTTCTTTAACAATCGTATTGCCCTCTTTCACACTCACAGCGCCTGGACTTGGCGTGTCGGTGGTGAGCGTATCATCTGATATGCCAAATACTTCCTTAGGCGGCGCTTTAGGCTTGGGGCTAGGGGGTGCTAGGGGCTTAGGTTTTATTTTTTTTTGAACAATATTTTTTTTAACAGGCTCAACCTTGACAGGCACTGGAGGCGGGGGGGCAGGCTTTTCTTTGGTTTTTTCGATCACCTCAAAAGATATGTTTTTATTTTTTTTGGATCTCTCAGACAGAGGACTCAAGACACTCAACATCACCAAAGGCCCCAAAATCAAAAGGTGCAAGAAGGCCGATAACCACCAAAACCGTTGCATCTTTACTCTTGGGTGACCACTTGAAAGGCAAATTTTGTGATCCCAGTTTGTCTCATGACATCCATGGCCTTAACTACAGCTTCATGGCGTGAATCAAGATCAGCTGCGAAGATCACTTGCGTGTTCTGATCCTCTGCAAACGCATTGACTCCCTTTGCCTTGAGCACATCTAATGTAGTTAAGTCTCCATTGAGCAAGTATTGACCTTGGGCAGTGATGACAACCGAAAGTGTTTTTTGCTCAAGCGTGTCTGATGTTTTTGAACTTGGCAGATCTACTTTGAGTGCCTGTTGCACCAACATAGGCGTGGTCACCATAAAAATAACCAAAAGTACCAGCACCACATCCACAAAAGGCGTGATATTGATATCTACAATTTGATCTTGTTGCTCTGTTTGAAAACCCATGCTCAGCTCAAATAGTGGTAAAGCTAAGACTTATTTTGGACTAAGTACTTTAATGACTGTAACTTACGATACAACGCATTTTTTTTCCTAGAAAAATGATTGTACGCTACAACTGCTGGAATGGCCACGGCCAAGCCCACAGCTGTCAGAATTAAGGCCTCAGCCAGAAGGAACATGACCTTGTTGGTGTTCTGCGCGTTGAGGGCCAAGTCTCCAAAGGCTTTGATGATGCCCAGCACTGTACCCAACAACCCAATGAATGGCGCTGTTGAACCCAAGGTGCCGAGTATAGGAATGCCCTTTTCAATGTCACCTTGTTCCTTTTCCAGAAAAACTTCAAAGGCGCGATCGCTTGCAATCGAATCTTTATGATTTGAGACAGCTTGAGCCGCTCTTCCCCAAAGTGAGCTTTTCTCATCTTGCGCCTGACTTAAAAACGCATCATCATCACCTGAAGAAAAACCTGTGAATATGCGTTTAAAAAAAGACCGCCGATTAAGCATGATCTGCACCGACCACACCGACAATAAAACAAGCATGACTAAAATCCCTCTGGCCACCCACTCGACTACGATCATCCAAACTGGCATACCTATCCTCTAAATGTTTTAAAAAATACTAGTGGGTCTTATACGCCATCGTATCAAAAATACGATATTTTTCTATGTCACGCCCTCAATCGACGCCGTCTGCAATAGTGTCATCGGATTGGCGGAGACTTGTGATATAAGGCTCCCAGCCTGGCACCTTATATCCCCTGCCCCGAAGCCCCAGGTAAATTTCTAAAGGCGTGATGGGTAAGGCATTCTTACAAACATTTAAACTCGAAAGATTTTTAGCATCGATGATACAAGCCACGCCTCTACCATATTTCGCAAAGACTTCTTCGCTTTCAAAGTAAGCATCTCTAAGTCCAAAAAGTATGTGGTTTAGCTCATGCAAGAGTATATAGAATGGACGCGCCCCATTATATTTTATCATATTATAACCAATCACCGCATATGACCGACCAGAGTCATTTGTATGTTGCATATCCTCACTTTCCCAGACTTCATGAAATGGGTGATATACATCAACCTGTACTGGCTCCACCTGAACACCCACAGGGAGACGTCCTTCTTCTTTCATAAAGCAACCAAAGGACTCCATGTCGCAGTCATACATGGTAAACATTCCAATGAATGCAACTTGAATTTTTTCTCCTGATGCATTCAAGCTTACCATCGTCTCTTTTATGTTTTTTTCAAGCTCGTCAATGTTCACCTTTTGCTCACGCTCATACTCATTCACGCTTTCCTTAGGGTTGTTATGAATTCTTATATGCAAATGATAGTAGACATTTAAAGAGGCAGTCTTTTCCGCGTCACCAGCTTCAATACTTTTAACAAAAATATTATTTTCCTCAGGTTCAATCCGACGGCTGAACCAACTGAGAAGAGACTCAAGAGGCTCTTGATTATTTGGGTTATGGAAAGGTGGGGGCAACAACGTTTCTTCTTCCAACTGATATGGTTTGGCATCAAAGCCTTGACCTATGACCCAAGGACTCCAACATAGCATGACATATAAAAACAACCACCTGTACAAAACGTTGACACTATGCATGCTCTTAGCGGGCATAACCCATAATAAATTCTTATAACTCTATAACACCCCATGAAGGCGCTTAATAGGCTCACCAAAAGCCAACCACAAAATAACTTGCGATTTGGAAATAATTGTTCATAATTTTATTTATATTTTTTAAGTAACTAATAATATTTAAAATTTTATAGTAACCAAAAGGAATAAGTATGACCAAGGATAACATTTACAGCTTTATGGGATATGTGGGGTTTTTTCTGCTTTCGGCAGCCACCTATACAAGCCAAATGGACTATAGCACTCTGCTAGAGTCCCAAAACATAGAGGCGTCTACGCATCTAGAAACCAAGCAGGATGAAACAAACATACCAGAGCCATCAACGCAGGCACTCTTAAACACCTCATCCACTGACAATACGAGACTTCGCCTGATTCGGTAAAAACCCGCTTGGGTAAAGTTGTATACAGCACAACAAAGTAGCCAAAAAAAACGGCAACCTATGTAGCCATAGATTGCCGCCTCTTAATCTAAATGATGAAGTGTTTAAGCTTTTCTCATTGAATAATACTCAGTCACCAGACTAGGAATGAACTCAAACGGAATAGATTCCAAACCTGGAATACTCAAGACCTTACCTACCGCTTTGTTATTATCAACAGTGGCAGATAAATATGAGGGCGATTCCATGCGGGGACTTCCCTGTGAGGAAACATAACTTTGGTGCGCGTAGCTCTTGTCTTTTAGGCTAATTTCATCACCTACTTTGCATATAAACGAGCCGATACTGACTTTTTTGCCATTGACAAGTACATGTCCATGACCAATCATTTGGCGGGCTGCACGTGTGCTTGGCGCAAAGTTAAGACGAAAAACAACATTGTCCAAACGACGCTCTAACAAACCTGCCAACGTATTGATCCAGTTGGCTGAACTGCCACGCTTGGATTCTCGGATAAAACGAAGAAGTTGCTTTTCACGCATGCCGTAGTTGTTAATTAACTTTTGTTTTTCTTCAATTTGAAGTCCGAAGTTGGTGTACTTTCTGCGACGGTCTCCGTGCTGCCCAGGTGGATAAGGACGGCGCTCAAGCGCCCCAGTTTTGCCAAGGCCTGGAAGCTCTGTTCCCAACCTTCTCTGAACCTTAAAACGAGGTTTGATGATTTTTTTACTCATGGATCAATTGTTCCTTTTTTTACAATCACTTAAGGCAAAAATTGCCTACAAAGCCCGCACACCTAACATGTTTTAGTGCCAAAAGCAAGTTGAGCAGCCATGACCAAGCTTGGGTAAAAAATTACCCAAGGCTGATTGTTTATGTTAGACAGGGCTTCGATTTTATCGAAACCGAACTTTACCAAGGGAGTATGATCATGAAAACCATTAAAAAAACAAAAGACTACAGCATTTTCCAAAAACGATCAGGACGTTATGCCGTCCAAGGCACTGAAAGACAATGGATACGGGGCGAAGACAAGGTCAAGATCCTTGTCAAAGAAAAGCTTCTCAAAATAAAACTTCCAAAGCCAAAAGAAGAGCCAAAACCGGAACCTGAAGTCAAGGCAGCGAAGCCGGAAACTAAAGCAGCTGAGCCCAAGACCAAAGAACCAAAGGTAAAACCTGAAGCAACTGATAAAACCAAAGAAGAACCAACCCCTAAGCCTGATGCCAAAGCAGCGGAGCCTAAAGCTGAAGCAAAACCAGATGCAAAGCCTCAAGCAACTGCTAAAGCCAAAGAAAACGCGCCTTCATAACCTACAAACCTTAGGGCCTGTTCACAACTCAAAAACTGTCACTAAAAGTCCTAGCATGAGGTCACGTCAAGGCAGGCTTTGCCAAAAAAGCGAAGGCGGGCTTTCGCAGCAGCGCTCTCGTATTGTTTTTGTGAAGCCCAAAGCCTCGATCTGGCCTTGTGACAAGACTTTGCAGTAGGTGTTTGAATTCTGAGCAGGCCCTAGTATCACCGCGCAAAGGGATGCCATTGATGAGGACTCTCGTAGACAGAGATCTGAATTGTTTGCAGTTCCTAAGCCTTAAATTTGTTTTTATCTTTGGCCACAGCAAAAGCAGCTTGCTTGGTTATTTTGCCAGATTTTACGGCAGCCTCTAGGGCCACATCAAACGTACACATGCCCTCTTTCAATCCGGTTTGCATGATTGATTCAATCTGCTGGGTTTTGCCTTCACGAATAATACTCGAGAGCGATTGACTCCCCATTAAGATTTCTTGAACCGCGCACCTCCCCTTGCCATCTGCTGTTTTAAGCAAGAGCTGAGACACAACCGCTTTGAGTGAGTCTGACAACATAGACCTAGCCTGCGCTTGAGACTCAACCGGAAAAACCTCAATGATCCGCCCTACAGTTTCTGCAGCCCCGTTGGTATGAAGTGTCCCAAAAACCAAAATGCCCAGCTCCGCTGCTGTGAGCGCCAAGCTGATGGTTTCATAGTCGCGCATCTCGCCCACCAAAATGACATCTGGATCTTCTCGGGTCGCAGCTTTGAGTGCATTTTTAAATGATTTGGAATGATAATGAATTTCTCGTTGGGTAATCAAACATTTTTTGGAAGGATGCACAAATTCAATAGGATCCTCGATCGTAATAATATGGCCTTCTAGATTCATATTTACTTCGTTGATAATAGCCGACAATGTGGTCGACTTACCACTGCCAGTTGGGCCAGTAACCAAAATCAAACCCTGGCGCATATTGGCGATCTTTTTGACCCCATCAGGGTAGCCCATCTCGTCAATGGTTTTGATATCTGTGGGAATAATCCTATAGACCGCCCCTATTCCTCTGTGATCCCAAAACGCATTGCCCCTAAATCTTGCCAAGCCTGGCACTTCATACGAAAAATCCATGTCCCCAACCTCATTGAAGCGCTTGATTTGATCCTCACGCATGGTTTCAAACACAAGCGCTTGGAGCTGATCATGGCTCAATGCCGAAATCGGCAAAGGCACCAACTCACCCCGCATGCGAAAAATAGGTGGGTGGCCAACCGACAGATGCAAATCAGATGCACCCTTGTCTAGCATTTTAGAAAATACAGGATCGAGTTTGGCCATAGCTATACCTCGATGCCTTTTTGCTTGAATTGAAGATGCATGGATGCTGGGTCAGCCGAAGCTTTGAGCGCAACCTGCGAATCAACATGTCCACTTTCAACCAAAGATATAATAGACTCGTTGAGTGTGCGCATGCCATGGGCTTTGCCCATTTGCAGGACTGAAGGAATTTGAAACGTTTTGCCCTCCTTGATCATATTGGTCAGAGACACATTAGAAAGCAAAATCTCTGAGGCCATGACCATCCGCTTCCCATCTTTGGCAGGGATGAGTTTCTGAGACACCACGCCTTTGAGCGAACCTGACAAAAGCGTGCGGATCTGCTCAACCTGTCTTGGGGGAAACGTGTCTACAATTCTGTCAATAGTCTTGGCTGCGCTTTTTGTTTGGAGCGTGCTTAAAACCAAATGACCGGTTTCGGCTGCCCCAATGGCCAACTCCATGGTTTCCAAATCGCGCATCTCACCCACCATAATAATATCGGGGTCCTCTCGCAGCGCTGCTCGCATGGCAGCCGCTGTAGACACAGTGTGCTTACCTACTTGACGTTGGTTGACCAATGCTTTGCCTTTGGGAAAAACATATTCAATGGGATCCTCAATAGTAATGATGTGCTTGGTTTTTTCTTGATTGATCATTTGGACCAGTGCAGCCAGTGTAGTTGTTTTGCCGCTTCGGATAGGGCCTGTAACCATCACCAGGCCTTGGTGATGATTCATCAAACCTTTGATGGTACCATTGAGCCCCAGATCATCAGGCTTTGGGATCTCAGGCGTGATGAAGCGCAACACAGCCATCGACCCCAAACGGTGTTTTAAAAGATTAACACGAAACCGGCCAATCTGACTCAGCTCAATACTTAGATCTAAATCCCAATTGTCTTTAAATATTTGAAGCTCTTTTTCAGGAATCAGCAGTGTCATCAACTTCATCACATCTTGCTCTCGTAACACGGGTGTTTGTAAGCTTTTAAGCACCCCCAAGATGCGCATTTTAATCGGATTGGATGCTGAAATAATCAAATCAGACGCGCCAAGCGTCTTCATTTGCTTGAGATAACCCCATATTTTTTCCTGTGTAAAAACGTCAATCGCCACAATCTGTCTATTGTAATAGGTAACAAGCGGAACACAAAGCAATGAATGCCAACAAACCGCTCCTTATTTCTTACATGACGGATGATGCAAAATACGCTAGAACCTCAATTCTGGGCATGTTCAAATAGCATGTCGCTTGAAAAATAAGATAATGTCGTCTACTCCTGGTCGGACAGCAAACCTAACGTTCACTTCTAACTAGATATGATCATTACTTGCAGATGTCCAACACCAGATTGGATGGTTTTAGCCATTTTCCTGTGCATGCCTAAGAACAAAAGCGGGTCATTAGCTCAGCTGGATAGAGCACTGGTCTTCGGAACCAGGGGTCGGGGGTTCGAATCCCTCATGGCCCGCCATTTCTTTTTAGGAGAAAGAACATGAACATACTAAAACTTATTATGGAAAACCCACAAATCGTTGGACAACTGTCCAAACAGTTTGGGTTGTCAACAGACCAAGCTAAATCAGCCATGGGTCCTATGTTAGGCAGCATCTCAAAAGCCCTTAGCGGAAACATGAAACAAGAAGGCGGCCTGGAAGCATTGATGGGTTCTTTAAACAAAAGTACCCATGAGGCGTATCTTGAAAACCCTGAAAACATTGCAAGTCAAACGGCAGAGCAAGATGGTATTTCAGTACTTCAAAGTTTGTTTGGCAATAAAGAAGGCAGTCGTGAAGTGGCAAAAGCTGCTGCAGAAAAAAGCGGCGTGGACTACGGCATCACAAAAAAAATATTACCCCTTTTAGGAAGCCTCGCCATGGGCGCCATGACTGGACAAGCCCGAAATACTGGTTTTTTAAGTCAATTTGCCAATTTGCTTGGTGGATCCAGCGCGCAGGTGGAGAACAACCAACTTTCAGGATTTTTACGGTTCCTTGATACTGACGGAGATGGCTCTGTCGTTGACGACATCATGCGTATGTCAGGTAAGTTTTTGAGATAAACCCTACCTCGAAAAGGTCAGGGATAAAAGCAACCATGCTTTTTATGGCTGCTTTTGTTATTAAAAGACTCACATTAGCCACATGCATTTTGCTTTTGCATTATATATATAGGTGTGATACAGCTTATGTTAAGTTCGAAAAAAAAACCAAAAACTCTTCTGAGGATATATTGTGAAAAACAACTACTTATTATGTATTATGTCTCTTTTCTTGTCCATGCCCTTGAGTGTAACTGCTCAAGAAAATGATCTCGAAAATGACCAAACAATGACATGTTATGGTTATAAATCTAGCGCAAAAGGCGGAGCTTATCCCAGAGAAACACTGTGTGAATTCTCTGGCAAATCATATCATGTAAACGGAGAATCTAAATTAGAAAGTTTACAAATAGTAATTGAAGGTACTAACCGCACTTGGGATTTTCCAAACCTCAAACTGATAGATGGTGGTGTCACACTCAATGATATAAGCTATGTTATTAAAGTTTTAGAAAACCGCATAAAGCCTGAATACGCTAACAAAGGTCTTTTGAACTTCGTTAAACAGCAACTTACCGAAAAGTATGGACCGAGGACCCTTACTATCGGTCTCTACACTACAACCAATATTGATACGCATTTGTTTAGTGGTGCTGAGGAAGGTTCGGACGCGATAAATTTTAAACTAATAACTAATCCTACATATTTTTTAAGAATACCAACTACAAAAAAACCAGGATACATATTCGTTGGAGAAGATTTAGATGATGACAGTGGTTTTTTTGTGCATGGTGTAGATAACATGTCCAGTTTTAAAAAAATAATTAAAAACAAAGGTGCAAAACTGAGCATACTCAAAAAAAAACAACATAAATTACTCATCAATAACTTTTTACAAGGCACCTTCGAGGCTAAATAGCCAGCCCTGATTAGGTGTGTTAATTAAGGTTTGGCACTTAAGTTTCGACTGTTGTCTGGCAGAACCTCTTGGGTTTATTGTTCCCTGGAGTTCCGCAAATATCAAAAAACAATCTATTGCGATCTGACTTGAGATACACTGCCCGCATTCGTATTATTTAACCTTTTGTTTGTGACAGGCATATCGATAAAGCAGCTTGGACTGATGTGGGCCTGTAATATCCTTGCGTTAATTTTGTTTTGTAACTAATCATTGTTAATGCTTAAGAATCCACACCCACTGTTTTTTTTATTTGCTTTAATCATTGCAACAACTGCTAAAGCAAATGAGCCTGACCCCATTTTAACAATTTCCAATGGGGAGGATACAATTACATATAAAACCTCTGAACTTTTAGATAGAGATGACCTGGAACGTGTACGCATTAAAAAGGTTCCAGCCTACGAATATAATGCAGAAGCAATAGATAATATGACTTTTGATGCTATCAAAGCAACTACCCTCTTTGAACCGATTGAAATCCAGGAAGATTCAGTGATTCTGGACTGGCTCTAAAAAGTGGACACACTGAAAAACTAACACTATGTGTTATAAGGAGTCCATATGAGCAAAACGTAT